>ERZ1740072.16-NODE-16-length-132823-cov-8.922828_pt1 | contig 132823 bp, 119 predicted proteins | sample MGYA00581733_ERZ1740072 | MGnify/ENA primary metagenome ERZ1740072 (study PRJEB43018, sample SAMN04849741) | marine metagenome | isolation source: floating plastic debris | place: Pacific Ocean | collected 2008-08-30 | study: EMG produced TPA metagenomics...
GCACTATCTCAGTGACCTTGGAAAAACTCTCTATTTTTTAAGCCTAAGTAGTTACCAGGATGATTTACCCAAGATTTTAGATTCTATGGAACTTGGCACAGAGCGCATTCGTGACATTGTGCTGTCGCTACGCAATTTTTCTCGAATGGATGAAGCCGCTTGTAAAGATATTAATATCCATGAAGGAATCGAGGATACATTACTCATTCTAGAACATCGTCTTAAAGACAGCTCTGAGCATCCTGCTATTCAAGTCATCAAGGACTATGGCAGTTTGCCATTAGTAGATTGTTATGCAGGACAACTTAACCAGGTGTTCATGAATATTCTGGCTAATGCGATTGATGCATTTGAAGAGTTGAATAGTCAACATACTTACCAAGAAATTCAGGAGAACCCTAACAAAATTGTTATTCGTACCTCAGCCATAGATGAATGGATAAAGGTTGTAATCTCAGATAATGGCCCTGGTATTCCTGAGGAAGTGCAACGACATATTTTCAATCCGTTTTTTACCACAAAACCAATTGGAAAAGGAACTGGAATCGGTCTCTCTATCAGTTATCAAATTATTACCGAGAAACATAACGGTACACTTGAGTGCTTCTCTAGATCGGGTCAGGGGACAGAGTTCATCATCCAGATTCCTAGACTAAAAACATAGCCTGATAATTCAATGCCGATCCGCTCTCTGAAGGTTTCTCCCGACCTCTGGACAGTCTTTGTCATTGTAGAAAAAACAAATCACCAAGCCTCTCAAAATAATCAGTTATTTACCTGCCTATTCCTAAATCACGAAGTGAACTCTGTTTCTTAAAGACAGATGTGAGAGACTTCAAACAACTACTCTAAGGTCATTAGACCTCTGATAGCTGCTGCCTCTTTATCTGATGTTTTCTCAAACGCTTAACAGAAGATGCTGCATCGTCAACAAAGGAATAGACTACTGGAACTACCACTAGGGTCAAAAGTGTAGACATTACCAAGCCACCTAAGATAACGGTAGCAATGGGAGAATAGGCATCCATGCCGGTCTCTGGGAAAAAGGCTAATCGGACAATGACTATTAGAGTGGTGACGGTGGTCATAACGATAGCTTTAAGACGGATAGGTCCAGCCTGACGAATTGCGATCGCACGCGGCACCCCTTCCTTCCGCTTCGCTAAAATCAGCTCCAATAACAGGATCGCCGCCGACAGTGAAATCCCCGAGAGAATCACGATGCCCAAAATCGATACGGTGGAAAGCGTATGGTCAAACAACAACAAAGCCCCGAATACCCCCACCAGCTGCAGTGGCACGGATAACATCATCACCAGGGGCTGAATAAACGAGCCAAACTGAATTACCAAAATGATGTAAAGCAGCACCAGCGACACTAATAGCCCCTTGAGCAACCGAGCAAATTCGATCATCATGTCGGTCATGTCACCCATAGAGTCGACGCCGTAGCCGGGAGGGAAGTTAAGTTCTTGACCGGCCTGCATTGCGATCGCCATGGACAAATCCATAGATGCAGGAGCATTCTTTCGGTAGTAGCCATTCACATACACCACTCGCTTCCCATTCACCCGCTCAATTAATGTCGGCCCCTGGCGCGATTCGAGCGTCGCCACCGTGCTCAGGGGCACCTGTTGCCCTGTTTTGGTGGTGATATAGGTATTTGACAAATCTTGCATCGTACCGCGAGCATCTTCGTCGTACCGCACCAGAATGGAATTCTGTCGAAGGTTGGGGCGATTATAATACCGGCGCGTCATACCGCCATTGAGGGCATAGTACGCCTGCTGAGACACCGCTTGTACCGTAAGCCCCAGCTCCTGAGCACGGCGACGATCAATATTGAGCCGATACTCGGGCTGAGAAAGCGCCGAACTCGTAAATGGCATCTTAAGGTCAGGATTAGCCTCTGCAATGTCTAAGACGCCCTGAGCTAGACGATGAAGTGTGTCTAAGTCATCGCCATATACTGCCAGCTGAATGGGAGCCGCAGAGGTGGCCATCACATCTACACCCATTTCTTTAATCCCAACGCGACGAATACCGGGAATCGTCTGCATGGCCTCCGCATCGATGCCGTCCATAATCTCCCAAATGTCGCGCTGACGTTCATTCAGGGGAGTGATGGTAACCGTCATCGATGCCGTATTCACCCCGCCCATACTGTAGCCCGTAAAGTAGGTGCTGTTCCGCGTTAGCTCGAAACCCACCTGGGATGAGACTTTCTCCACTTCCGGCTGTTGCAAAATGATTTGCTCAAACCGACCTGCTGCCGCATCAGTCGCTGCAAATGAGGTGCCTGCTTCCATTTCTAAGGTGGCCACAAACTGCCCCGAGTCCCCCAAGGGCATCATTTCTTGGGGAATAAGACCGTAGAGCATCACCGCCAGAACCACCGAGGCACCTGCGATGGCCAGGGTAATCTCCCGGTTTCGCAGACACAGGTCTAGCAGCCAGGCATAGCTCCGTTCCAGCTTGTGAAAGCCAAAACGTACCGGTGTTGTTAGCACCTGTAGCCAGGTACGTCGCTTCGGCTTATCGCTGTGGGGCTTGAGGGTAAAGGCTGCCACCAGCGGGATCAGCGTAATCGACACCAGCAACGAGGCTACAAATGCAAACACCATCGGCCACACAATGCCCACAAACATGAGCCCCGTGAGACCACCCGAGAGAATGGTGGGCACCAGGGCCGCAATCATCACACAGCTTGCCGCGGCACTGGCCAAAAAGACGTCTCCAGTCCCCTTAATCGCCGCCTGCACGGGCATTAAACCTGCCCGTAGCTTTTGGTCAATGGAGTCGAGCACAATAATTGAATCATCCACCAGCTTACCAATGGCCATCATCATGCCAATCAGCGTGGAGGAGTTGAGGGACATGCCGATGGGGATAAACGGCAGGGTGGAAAGAGCCAGGCTGGTGGGAATGGAGATCATGATAATCGCCGTGGACCGAAAGTCTTCGAGAAAGACCAAAATCATCAATCCAGCCAGTATGACACTCACCAATAGCTCCTGGAACGTGCTACTGACAATCAGGTTAACTAAGTAGGAGTTGTCATAGGCTTCCTGGAATTCGATGCCAGGATATTCGTTTTGAATGGCCTCCAGCTCCATCCTGACCCGCTCGATCACCTGGGGTGAACTAGAGTCTGGCCGCTGAATCACATTCACTGCGAGGGCTGATTCTCCGTTATAGCGGTAGCCACTGCGACGTTCTTCATAAGTGTCTTTAACTGTTGCCACATCTCGCACATACACCACTCGACCATTTTGTTCTAACACAGGGTAATCCATTACCTCGGCTGCTCCCAGGGCACGCTCATCGGTGCGCACCAGAATCTCGCTATCTCCCTGGGTCAGAGTCCCTGCACTCTGGCTAATATTGTTGGCATCAATGGCATCTCGCACCTGCACAATAGACAGACCATAGGCTGCCAGATTCTCGCGGTCTACAATGATCTGCAGTTGACGACGATATCCTCCAAAGATGGACACAGCCTGCACATCTTCCACCTGAGTAAGGCGATCCACTAACGTGTTGTCAGCAAATTCTCTCAGCTGGAGGGGATCCCAATTCTCACCCTTGAGCGCCAACGTCAGTACAGGTCTATTCAGTGGGTCAATGGGCAGTACCCAGTAAGATCTAAAGTTAATGCCGTCAAATAACAGATCGCCTTCAGCTGCCGTCATAATGTTTTGTACCGACTGTACAGCCTTATCGACATTACCTCCCCAGGCAAACTGAATAGTGACGATAGAATTATCCTTCTGGGAACTAGACCGGATAAATCGCACCCCGTCCAATACGCTGAGCCGCTGCTCGATGGGTTTGGTGATATAGGTTTCAATTTCCTCTGGAGATGCACCAGGGGCCATGGATACCACCGACACCAGCGGGCTTTCCACATAGGGCATCATCCGCACTGGCAGGAGAAACAGCGTCAGTAACGACAGCATAATCACCGTAATGTAAAGAGCGGTGACAACAACCGGATTTTTGATAGACCAGCGGGTGAGAAATTCTTTCATGGAAAGTGGCGACACATGAATGAGCAGGGGATTTGAAAAGTCCTATGTGTTTGATTTGCTGAATATTCTCTTGATATTCAGCCATTAGAAAAGCATCTCTTCTAATGGCTGAATCTAGTTATTGCGCTTGAAACATAAAGTGGGCTTTACCCTGTTGTTCCCCTTCGTTGACTATTGTATTAACGGCCCACATACCCTCCATACCCAGATAAGTGGTGACCTTGTATTGCCCTGGTTCGGCATCCGGTGAAATTTCTGCTTCAGTGGTCATATCTTCTATACCTTCCATGGGCATGAAAATTTCCACCTCCAGATTTTCAGTCGTGACCGGTTCACCTGTGGCCACATCTCTGACAGCAACGACAAGTTCCGCATCTCCCATGGGTACGGCATCAGGACTCACCAGGGTAATTTCTACGTTACCTTCGCTGGTAGCTTCCATACCCTCCATGCTGTCCATACCCTCCATGCTGTCCATGCCCTCCATTTCCGCTTCGTTAGCGGTGGCGGTAGTGTCCGGTGGCTCTGATGTAGTGGCGTCAGGAGTGGATGCCCCTGCACAGCCAGTTACCAACGCGCTGACTGCAATTAGACTCAATAACAGTTTTTTCATGATTGTATTGGTTTGAATAGGGTATGTGTAAATGAGAGAAGTGTGTGAGTAGCAAAATCTATTTCACTGGTACAGTGAGACGGGCTTTGCCCGCTTGTTCGACATCGGTCACGGTGGCTTCTATAACCCATTCACCTTTCATGCCTAAATGGGTGTTGACTTTGAATTCTCCGGGGTTGTTTGTGGCCGCCAGCTCCACTTTGGCCATCATCGGTGCCATGTTTTTCATGGGCATGGTGATGTCGAAGGCTACGTCATCGGCAGACACGGTTACCCGTTCTCCAGTCTCTATATTATTTAAGACAAGGGTGAGTTCATTTTTTCCAGCTTTTACCGTGTCAGGACTCACCAGGGAGAGTTCTAATGCACTGCCTGCAGTACTTACAAAATCATCGGTGGGGTTACCCAGGGCATCAACAATGGTCACTGCCCCTCCTTCGATCAATCGACTGTGTCCCGAGGTGATCACCTGATCGCCTGCCTCAAGACCATCGGTAATCTCGATGAGATCGCGACTCATCATCCCTGTTGTCACTCGTCGTCGCTGGGCACTATTCCCATTCACGACCCAAAGCGCCGCCTCACTGTTAAAATCTACAACGGCTTTTTTCGGTACTGAAAGTGCCTCGGTGCGTCGCTGAGTGATAATCTCCATATCTACAAACTGTCCCGACAGCAATCGTCGATCTGGGTTATCCACCACAGCTTCTACGGTGACTGTTCGGGTCTCTAAATCCGCTTGTGGAAAAATGCTGGTAATTTCTCCTTGAATTACCCCTGTATCCGTACCCTGGATCTTGGCCAAAATCGGTGTTCCTACTCGAATTTGGTTAGCATCCTGTTGAGCCACATTGGCCTGAAGTCTCACCTGCTGATAGTCACCGATTTTGAAAATCCCCATCCCAGGTTGTACAACAACGCCTGGATCCGCTATGCGAGATTGCACAAGGCCGCTAATCGGGGCTGTAATTTGGGTGTAGCCTTCAAATACAGATGCCGTATTGATCTGAGCACGAGCACGCTCTACCTGAGCCTGATCGCTGGCCACCTTGGACTGCAGACGTGTCAGTTTGGCCTCAGCGCCCTCTAACATGGCTTGTTTGGCATCTACCTGGGATGCCGCCAAATCATACTGAGATTGAGATGTGGCTCCTGCTGCTGTCAGACGCTTGAAGCGATCTCGTTCGAGGATGAGGTAGTCCAGGTCCGCCTGGATTTGGACAATTTCCTGTTGTTGTTCTTCTAGCTCAAACTGGCTTGCTTCTGCAGCAGCAAGAAGTGCTGTAGCCGATGCTTCTGCCTCACTCGTCTGACTGACCCGCTCAATGGCATCCAGGTTAGCTAATAGCTGACCGGCATCAACCCAGTCACCAGGATAAATATCGTAGTTTGAGAGCTGACCAGCCACCCGAGGATAAACAGTCACCTCCGTGTAAGGCAAAATTGCTCCAGTGTAATTAACACTGACATCCAGCGGAGTCACCTTTACCACCTCTACGGTAACCGGTGTGGGGTTAAAAGCTCCATCTACCCGCATCATCTCATCATGGGACATGCCGCCCATATCATGGCCCGACATATCACTGCCGCCCATATCGTGGCCTTCCATAGCAGACGAGGAGAGAATATGGATAGCACCGACAATGCCGGTACTCAAAACGGCAAAAACCCCTAACCCTAGTAAGACTTTGCCAGATCGCTGCCACCAGGGGATTGACGGCTCAACACCCTCAATTTCATACTCTTCTGGCGTGGGTGAGTCAGTGGATTCTGGTGGATAATTCATAGGCACTACGGCTTCAACGTGGATAGCGCAGTTCAGACTATATCGGCCAATTGTGAAATCAGAATGAAATGCTATCGATAGGTGCCAACCAGTTCAGGCAAATTTGAATCCTCATCCTCACTGGAACCCTCATGCCCACTCGCGGGAGCCCTGAGCACATAACCAATCCCACGGACAGTTTGTATCAGGCGTGGTTCTCCATTGGCTTCTAATTTGTTTCTGAGACTGCGCATACACACGTACAACACATCGTTGTTGCCAATATATGCGTATTCCCAGACCTCTTCGAGCAAGCGGTCACGCTCGATCACTTGTTGTGGATGACACATTAAATAAGTCAGTAAGTTGTATTCTTTAACGGTCAGTTCAACTAATCGCTTGCCACGATACACGGTGCGACTATCACAGTTAATCCGTAGGTCTTCGAACCGCAACATACGGGCTTTCTCAGGAGAGTGACGCTTCAAATTAAGCCTTACCCTCAGTATTAATTCAGTGAGGCTTAGCGGCTTAAATAGATAATCATCCGCAATAGGGTCGAGCAAATTAACTTTGTTAGCGTCAGTGAGAAGAATAATAGTGATATTAGGAGAGGTTTGTTTTAATGCGGTGCATATTTCTAAGGGAGATAGCCCCGGGGCTGCCATATCTAGAATCAGTATCTGGGGTTCATGGCGACGAGCGGTCATAAATCCTGAAGTACTATCTTTCTCTATCATCACTCGATAGCCTTCTAGATCGAGTTCCATCTGAACCAGCTGGCTAGTTTGGTCATTATTAGAGACCAACAAAATACTATGAGCTTCCATAACACACACGGTTTAACCAATCTATTTCCTAAGGTAAAAGAGTGTTATGAAATCATAATGAAATAGGTAGAGAAACTTTAAATGTGCTGCCCTGACCAGGTTGACTGGCAACGGTAATAGTACCTTTGTGGGCTTGGGCGATAGCAGTTGAGATCGCAAGTCCTAACCCTGAATTTCCTGTCTGTCGAGATCTAGCCGTATCCACCCGATAAAATCGGTCAAAGATTTTCGCCTGGTCTTCCGATGCAATACCCACACCGGTATCTATCACTAAAATCAGTGCCTGCTGCTGTTGTTGTTGAATCGTGAGTGTTACACGTCCACCTTCTGGAGTATAAGTGAGGGCATTGTTAACTAGATTGAGTAACAACCGATAGAGATTTTCTTCATCACCTAAAACAGTGACTACAGATTCGGTTTGCACATCAATATCCAAAACAATCTTCTTCTGTAGGGCAAATGCGGCCATCTCTTCGGCAATATCATGGATCAAATCCACCAAATTACAAGGTGCCTGCTTAGTGGGATAAGACTGAATATCCAACTTCGAGAGTAATAGTAGATTACTGACTAGGTTAGAAAGCCTCTGGTTTTGGCGATGAATGACGCCTAGCGTATCTTGAGCATCGGCTTCTGATAGGTGGGGCAAGCGTAAGACAGACTCTACCGTGGCTCGAATTGCGGCTAGGGGCGTGCGTAACTCATGGGCCGCATCCGCTGTAAATTGTTGAATTTGACTGTAGGAGCGATAGATAGGGCGCATGGCTAGAGTTGCCAGCCACCAGCTGGCTGGTGCTACCAGAGCCAACGCCAGCAATAACCCTAGCAAAATCCTCCAGCGGACTGACGCCAGGTATTCATCAAAGTCTTGAAATGAGCGCCCCACGACTAAATAAGCCCAGCTCTTCGACGCTTGCGCCGTTGGGCCTATCGTAGGAGAAACAGTCGGAAAGAGTTCTACGGCGACTTGATGATAGTGCTGATTATTATTATCCCACACCGTTTGCAAGGTTTTTGTTGGGATAGCAACGGGTATGCCTTGAGGTCGGGCTCCTGCGGTCGCTAACAGTTCTCCCGATGGGCTGATAATGCGAATGTAATAACCTTGCAGATACGGGCTGCTTGTTTGTTGTATCGGGTCCAGGCAACGCTGATCACCTAGACACAGATCAGGCAGAAGTTGAGGTGGCAGCTGTTTTAGTTGTTGCTCATCGGCTAGAGTAACCTTGAGGGCATTCTTAAGCGCATCAGCAACAGACTTAATTTCTCTGTCAATTGTCACTTCGTGGGCATGGGCAATAGCTCGATACATGCCAAATCCCAACAATGTCAAAATCACCCCCATAACACCGGCATACCAGGCGGCTAGTTGGAGGCGTGATTGCTGGAATAGCTGATTTTGTGGCTTACTCACTTTGTGGCGGAATAAACCGATATCCCATACCATAGACGGTCTCAATCGTGTGGTCATATGGTCCCAGCTTACGCCGCAATAGTCGCATTTGAGCAGCCACCACATTACTGCTGGGTTCAGCTCCAATCTCCCACAGCTGAGTTAACACCTGGTCACGGGTGAGAATTTGATTGGGATGTTCCATAAAGTACTTTAACAACTGAAACTCTTTTTGGGTGAGTTCAATTTGTTGTTCGGTGGGTGTGCCGGGATAGAGAAAAGCAAGTCTGCGATCGCAGTCTAGCAGCAGTGGTCCGTGCTGTAACCGAGCTGTCTGAAACGCTGACGGTCTACGCCTCAGTGCCCTCAGCCGCGCTAATAACTCTGCCATACTAAATGGCTTGACCAAGTAGTCATCAGCTCCTGCATCTAAACCCGCAATCCGATCTGCAACCTGATCCTTTGCGGTGAGCATCAATACCGGTAACGCATGGCAGTGCTTCCGTAACCAGGCGCACAGCTCAATTCCAGAATGCCCTGGTACCATCCAGTCAAAAACGCCCAATGTGTAGAGGGAAATATCGTGCTCTAAATACATGATCGCATCGTTTCCTGACTGTACCCAGTCCACCACGTAAGCCTCCTGTGCGAGGGTTCGCTTAATGGCTTTACCCAGATCCGGTTCATCTTCAACGAGCAAAATCCGCATGGGGTACCCTGTATCTTGCGAGTAAATGACTTTAAGGCATAACCATAACGCCAAACTATGAAATCAGGATGAAATGACTACCTTAAAACACCACTGATCGTAACGTTGATAGAGCTGCTCTCACTAACTAATTTCATCTCCATTTCATATTCGTCTGTCAACTTAGCTAAACAGTACCCATAAATCCGAGTAGCAATCTCAAATTTGGAAGCATCGGAATGCATAAACTTAGCAAGTACAAACTCTGGACTCTGTCTTTTATAACTATGAGCGTAGTGTTTGCGGGCTGTAGTTGGGCTAGTGGCCCAGATGTGTCTCCAATGGGCAATGCTGTAGCTAGCGAAATTACCGTTTTCCGTAGTCCTACCTGTGATTGCTGCAGCCTCTGGATTGATCATATGGAAGCGTCAGGATTCCAAGTGAAGGATGAAATCACTGAGGAGATGCCAAAGATTAAGCAGCAATATGCTGTTCCAGCGAACTTACGCTCCTGTCATACCACTGTGGTTGACGGCTACGTGCTAGAAGGCCATATCCCATCGGAAGATGTCCAACGGTTGCTGAAAGAAAAGCCTGACATTGCTGGACTTGCTGTACCTGGGATGCCCATTGGTTCAACTGGTATGGAGTCAGGAAATTATGTTGAACCCTATACCGTTTTCTCGTTTCAGGAAAATAGTACCGTAGCTACGTTTGCTGAGCATTCATAAGTTTACAAGAGCATCAATTCTTTTTGGAGAACCGGATTTTATGAAAAAGATCCCAAAAGCTCGCTTTATATTTCAGTATCTTTTACTGGTAAAAACTTCTGTGATAGCCCAAGTGTTCATTCAGCCTGCTCTAGCACACGCCAACCACGACCATTCAAAAAATGCTGAAGAACCCTCTCAAAAAGTAGTTGACCAGAACACAGCTACTGAAGCAACCAACAGTGATGTGATAGAGGCATCACCAGAACCAAACGCAGAAACGCTCGTCGACCCTATGTCTCATCAAGCCAGACTTTTCGATGGCTTCTCTATTGATATAGGTGAATCTTTATTCGTGCTTATCCTTGTGGGGCCATTCTTACTACTGTCGCTGAAAAGAAAACGTGATTGACTATGCCTACGACTCAAGTTCGTCTACGTCAGCTTCACCGAGCTAGAACGACGGATTGACCAGACAGAGAAAGAACTGGCGATCCTTGGAGCTGTAAACCAGGCATTGATTGCTCAAGGCTATAGAAGTCAGGTTGAATGAAGCTTGAGAGAACGCGGAGCAGATTGATTAGTATTGCCTTTCCAAACTCGATTAGCTTTCCAATATACGGGTCAGAGTCTTACGAAATCGAAAGAAGGTTTAAGCCAAAAATAAGCCATCCCAAAATTAATGCTTCTGTGCTTTAATCACAGCAGTAGTTTCAGCGATTCAACTTGTTTCGAAAATAGTAACAAGGGTATCAGCCCGCTCATCTCATGCCACCTTAAAGGGGTGTCTCTATCACACTCAATCGGAGGAGGAACTATGCAACAAATGACTACTGCCCGACAGTGGTTTTTGCCATCGGCCGGTATCGTACTCGGACTGACCGCGCTTGCTGTGGGGCTAATCAATGTCGCTACAATTGCCCCAGTCAGAGCGCAGGAGTCGTTGGCACGGGTGTTGACGGTTACGGGTGAGGGTAGCGAACGAATTCCGGCTACGCTCGCGCGTGTACAGCTCGGCGTCAGCGCCCAGGGAGACAATGCAGAAACTGTTCAACAAGAGATTGCCCAGCGGTCCTCAGCGGTCGTCGAGTTATTAAAATCGCGCAACGTTGAGCAGCTACAAACAGCAGGTATTCGGCTTAATCCACAGTATGATTACAACGGCAATCAGCCTCGTATTACAGGCTATAACGGCTCGAATACGGTGAGTTTTCAGATGCCAACAGATGCGGTGGGGACCTTGTTGGATGATGCGATCGCAGCCGGAGCCAACCAGATCAACAGCGTTAGCTTTGTTGCCGCAGACAATGCCATAGACAGCGCCCGCAATGTGGCTCTACAAGAAGCTACAGCGGATGCCCAAGCCCAGGCCGATGCGGTACTGCAAAGCCTTAATCTCAGTGCCCAAGAGATTGTGGGTATCCAGGTCAACAATGCGATACCGCCCACACCGATTCCCTATGCGGCCCAGACTCGGCTGGAGTCGGCAGTCGCAGATGCCAGCACGCCTGTAGAAGGAGGAGAACAAGCGGTCAATGCGAGGGTAACTCTGCAGATTCGATACTAAAACGATGGGTCAAAGCATTGGTATTGAGCTGACATAGTGTGTTGTCGGGCTTCAAGGCCAGAATTCTGTTGTTGCCCCATTAGAGTGGTGCAGGAGCGCAGGTTCCTTTTAGAGGATTAACACCCAGGCATTGTCTATGAGCACAGCCTGGGTGTTTTATTTGTATCCGAACCTTCTGCTAAAAGAGAGTCTTTAGCTACCGCTACATTGGCGTCGGCCAGCGTCTCTATTGTGGCTGACAATGTTGCATCCCGAATCCTGGGGAAGACTAGATTCAGAGCCTCTAGGATTGGGGTTACGCGGGTCAGACATAAGCAGTTAAATGACTGGCACCTAGCAAAAGATTGAACTAATCCACGTACTAGCCGCTTGTAGATAAAATTATTCCGAGGATCGGCAACGCTCAGTTTTTCTGATGGCTGCTGCTCTCAAAAAAGATTGGGGATATCTGCGTACCGTATTTCTAATTAAAAACTCAGCTTTTGTTAAGGCAATGTGTGATTAAATCGAGTCCTACTGGCCTTCTTATTCCCAGCGTTCGTGCCGATGGTTGCATCTGTTAAACATGTTCAAGTTCCTGATGATTGCGATCGCATTGCCATCTGTGGGGGTCCCTATAGCAACTTTGCGGCCGTTAATGCCTTTTTAACAGCCACTGCTGCCATGCCCTATCGCTTTTGCTTAGGCGATCTAGGTGGCTTTGGTCCGCAGCCTAATCGTACCTTGGAGCTGCTACGGGCATCGGCAGTGCTTTGCCTGCAGGGCAACTACGACCATGCCGTTGGGCACGGGTTGCGTGACTGTGGCTGTGGCTATTCTGATCCGCGCGATCGCAAATTTGCTCAGCTGAGCTACGACTACACCTATGCCCATACCGCTGAAACCCATCGGCAATGGTTGCGAGAGCTGCCGGAGCTGATTGTTTTAGAATGGCGCGGCTGCCGTATTTTAATGTGTCACGGTAGTCCAGATGTAGTGAACGAATTTGTCTGGAATACAGAAACTGACAATGCTCAGATCCAAGACTTTTTGACCCGTCACCAGGTCACAGGTATCTGCGCCACCCATACTGGACTCCCTTGGATTCGCCAGCTAACAAACCCCCATGGATTTTGGTTCAACGTGGGAGTTTTAGGTCGCCCTGCCCATGAAGGTCAACCCCATGTCTACTATGGCTGTTTGCACTTTCCTGACACGGCAACAGTACCGATACCTGAACTAGTACCCTTAACCTATGACATGAGCGCAGTCATCCTGGCAATGCGCTCAGAAGGACTTCCCCAAGAGTTTATTGACTCCTTAGAACAGGGCATATGGACCACCTGTGCTGAAATCTTACCAGCTGCTGAAAAGGCTGTCAGAACTCGAGTAGCGGCTTAATTCTCCAGTGGTCTAAACCGTGTCCACACTAGAGCAATGGTTTTTACCCTAGAGCAAACTGAAGATTGCCCCCTGGACGTCGTTTAATCAATCAACAACTAACAACAATATCTATATGTTCACCGTAGCACTCACCTGGGCTTTACTCGCCGGGTATGGTCTGTTTATTTATCGTATTGTTCAAACAACAACACCTGGAAAAGTCTCAGCTTCTGAATTCTTCCAGGGAAATTCTCGTCAGGGAAACGATCCGGGGCTGTGGCTGCTGGTCTCTAGTGCCGCTATCTCATGGATTTTTGCCAAATCGATTGATAATGCGGCGAGTTTAAGTAATGCCTTTGGTATCACCGGAGGCATTGGCTACGCTATCTATTATCTCAGCTTTATCACGGCAGCCGTGGCCCTCTATTTGATCCGTACTCGGGGTGGGCATCGGTCGATTTCTGAATTCCTGGTGAGTAAATATGGCATTGTTTGCTCGCGGCTGTTTCTGCTGGCAATTGCCATCCGGCTGATTAACGAGGTGTGGTCAAATACTAAAGTCTTTTCTCTTTATTTTGGCGCTGAAGGCAGCGGTGGCTATTGGTTTGCAGCGCTGCTGGTAACGGTCTTTACCGTCTATTACAGTCTTTTAGGTGGTCTGCGCAGCAGTCTTTTGACCGACGGGGCTCAGATGCTGCTGGCGGCGGTTCTACTGGTGGTTATTTTGGTGGTCCTGGGGCCGGGGCTGGTGAGTCAGGGGCTGCCGGTGGTGGATCAAGATACGACGATGGCGGGGCTGACATTTTGCGGGCTGGCCTTTGTACAGATCTTTAGCTATCCCTTTCACGACCCGGTGATGACCGACCGCGCCTTTATCACTTCGCCTAAAGTCATGATCAAGGGATTTGTCCTAGCAGGCATTATTAGCGGTGGGTTTATCTTTCTCTTTAGCTTTGTGGGTCTGTATGCTCGGGCCTTTGGTGTAGAAGGATCGCCCGTGCTGGCGGTACCGGCACTGTTTAGCCTGCCGATGCTGCTGGTGTTTAATGCCATTATGCTCACCAGCGCCGGGTCTACGTTGGACTCCACATTCTCTAGCGTAGCCAAGCTGGGGGCGCGCGACTGGTCTGACCGCCGGGACAACCCCACTGAGAACCAGGCATTGATCGGTCGCTGGTGGATTATTGCGATCGCAGTTCTGGGCAACTTTCCCCTACTGAGCATCTACCTGGGCGACCAGATTGGGCCGGCCATTATTTTAGCAACCACCATCAGCGGCACCATGGTGATGGGTCTCGCTCCAATATTTTTATTGTCCTTTATCCCTAGCGCCGGACGTTTGAGCTTTCATCTAGCCTTTTGGCCCGGACTGGTATTTGGCATTTGCCGCGTGCTAGAAAGCGCCCTGAGTACTCAAATTTTTCCAGACTGGGTGCTGATTGGGGCCGGTAAATACGCTGTTGATTTGGGCGTCAATGTATACGGTCTGATGCTGTGTACCGCAGGCTATTTGCTGGGTGCCGCCATCAACTACAAACGGGTTAGCGCGAGCCGCACCTAACCTCGGGAGCGGGCGGATAAGGTCATCACACTCTGTTTGAGTTAGCAATCCGTCTACTCCCTTGTCTATAAGCCACAAAGTTTGTCACCATCAAAACAGTGCTGGAGGCTCTAGGTGACTCATATCATCCGCAGCTTAATTTTGGGAATAGCACCGGCTCTTTTGGGCAGTCTGCTGGCTTTGCCAGGAATGGCTCAGCTGGTTGAGGATCCGTCTGGGTTCCCTCCACCAGCTGAATCACAGCCCGCCTCCCAAAAGCTCCCGGCAGCAGAACTTAACAAGTGGCCACCGTCACAGCAGCCAGTAGAGCTAGTGCTATATCTTTCAGAGCGTCAGCTCTATGTCTATCGTGGCGAAACCATAGAAAAAGCCTATCCGGTCGCGGTGGGTAAGTCTGGCTGGGAGACCCCCACAGGCACGTTTGAGGTGAGCTACATGCTAGAGAATCCAGGCTGGACAAATCCGTTTACTGGCGCGGTGATGCCTCCGGGGCCAGACAATCCGCTGGGGGAGCGCTGGATCGCGTTCTGGACCGACGGACATAATGAAATTGGGTTTCATGGCACTCCTAATCAAACCTCCATTGGTCAGGCAGCGTCCCACGGATGCGTCCGTATGCATAACGAGCACATCCGTGAGCTTTATGACCTGGTAGCGCCTGGTACGCTGGTCACCGTCTTGCCATAGCCGCTTTTACCAGAGACCTCTGGGGCTATTGGTGGGCGGTGCTTCATCCGACGTGGCGTCTTCTGAAGAGTCTTCTTCTGCCGTATCTTCAGCGGGCGCGGGGTCCTCTTCAGGGGTCACCGGGTCAGTGGGTGTGGGGTCAGCCTCTTCAGACAAATCGTCGCTGGTCGGTTCGTCACCGACCGGTTCGTCGCTAGCCGGATCGCTGGGAGCCTCATCGGTTAGTCCGTTCGTCGGTTCTGAGGGCTGGTCTGTAGTGGTGGCATCGGTCGGTTCCGCGTCTGCCGGTTCCACCGGTTCTGCATCTGCCGGTTCCGGTGATACATCAGGATCGGGAGTAGGGTCAGGCGCGCCATCAAATGTGCCACCGTCGGCAGGGGGTGTGGGTGTGGGCACATCCTGAGCGTAGCTGAGGGGGACCGCTCCCAGGGTTAGTCCCACTGCCGAGAGGGTAGCGGCGAGTAAGCGCCCCTGAGGAAATCGGTTAAACAAGACAGCCATAGCGATTGCTCCTGGATGGATAACTTTAAACATGTGTAGACTAGGGTGCGCGATCGCACGTTAGTTCATCATCTACCAAGCGTCCTTGCTGCCATATCCCTGACACCGACGTACCGTCAGCAAACAGGAAAACACCTTCACCATTGCATCGGTTAAATTCAAAATCACCGATGTAGCGATCGCCGTTCGCAAATTCCCACATACCGCGACCGCTAAATAAATCATCCTTAAACTCACCCACGTAGCGACGACCGTTGGCAAAGGCAAAGGTGCCACAGCCGTTCCGCTGGCCGTTGCGGTAGTTACCGTCGTAGCGATTGCCGTTAGCGTACACCATGGTGCCACGACCGCTGGCTGGCTGACCGTCCTCAAATGCCCCATAAAACTCGGTGCCGTTTGGATAGACATGGTCAGGGTCTTGCACTACCGGCATCACGTCTGGTTCATTACATACCAGCTGAATCGTCACCGTACCGTCGGGGGTCACAAACTTAGGAGCCCGAGACTGGAGCACTCCATAGCCTGCAGCTAATGCGATCGCACCTCCCGCCATCCCCGACAGCAGCAGCCAGGGGAGTCTCTTTGCCCCCACAGGTGCAGCAGCAGGCTGAGCCTGTGGCGCGCGCGCGACCGTCGGCACAGGTTGAACATCGGGCCAGCCCGCCAAACAGGTATCTTGCAAGCAGGCATCGGTAAAATTGGCGTTATCGGTGACCGTATCAAATAAATTGGCCCAGGCTAAATTAGCCTCAATAAAGTTACCATCCTGCAAATCCGCTCCGGTCAGGCTAGCACCATGAAAATTAGCATTGTTGGCATAGACACCGCTCAGGTCAGCTTTAGACAGGTCAGCTTCGGTAAGATCTGCGCCAATTAAACAGGCGCGGCTAAGATTTGTCCGACTAAAGTTAATACCCTGAAGAGACTTTTCAAACAGATAGGCAGATTCTAGATTCGGGCATTCATCAGGATGCTCAGCCCGCCAGCGATTCCAGGCATCTACTCCCTGTTCAATGAGCTGTACGTAGTCTATCCCTACCATGGTAGCAGTGTAAAAGGAACTCATCCCTGGCCATCCTCAGGAGGACGCCCAGGCAAACTGTCACACTCACAGATAACGTTAGTGTAATTTAGTACACGACAATTTTGCCCTCCTTAGGGTGCAAAAATTCAGCCCGACAAAAAACGCCCCCCTTTACCCGACATGTGGGTAAGGGGGCGCTGATGGGTTCAAATCATGGACGAGCTATACACCCACTCCGGTCAAAACACCCGCTGTGCCTTCCAAGGCCAGAAATGAGACCGATTCATCGGTATGCCCAAGTTCCTTATCCAAAGACTGCTCTTCGTGTACCCTGGCCCCAAAGCTGGTACGACCAATGTCATCCAGTCGCAAAGTCGCGGTATCAGCTCCATAGAAGGACCCCAGCTTAGCAATTAGCGATGGAGCACTTTCAAAAGCGGTCTCAAACTTGACCGAGGTGCGCTCGGCATCAACAGACCGGCCAGTGGTCCCCCCTTGCAGCAGGGTGTCGCCATCCGACGCCACCCCCTGATCAATGGCTAACCAACCAATAGTCTCGTGGGCATGACCGCCATGGTTGAGTTTCTCTTCTTCTTGCATTGTCAGTTGAAAAGAGTTCTTTGACTGGTTTTTCATCCGCGTGGTAACCCAGTCACCACCGTTAGAGGTCTGCACCTGAGAGAGTACCGTCGGGGCTTTTTCAAAGGCGCTCAGACCAACAGTATCAAACCCGGCAGACGAAAGCTTGTTAGAGTTTTGGGTGCCAGCAGAGATGCGGGTACCGTCGGCCAGCTGCCAGTCTCCAGCTTCTAAAACCACATAGGAAACAGATTCGTTGGTGTGGTTACCATCTTTATAGTTAGGCTCCTGCAGCCGCAGTTGAAAGCTGTCACCAGCCACCTTTTTGAGTCTGACGGTGACCGGGTCTACACCTCTAAATGTAGGATCAGAAACCACAACAACAGGATTGATATAGTCCTGATTGAGGTCAACCGTCTGCCACGCTTGATTCAGTTTGAGAGTACCGTATTCTCCAATGGCCTTATCGGCAGGTCCCGGCTCGGGGGCAGGCGGCTCAGGTGTCGGGGTGGGTGGTACTGGGGGCGCTGGCTCCGGTGACGCAGGATTATCTTCATTTAGTGCCGAGAGATATCCCAAGCTGTAGGCCATCGGAGCCATGGTCTGCATAACCGTAAATTCGGAATGGGGGACCAGGTAAGTGACATCAAAGTGACCTTCAGCAGTGGGCCAGAGCTTCGGGTCTGGCGAGGTGACATCGTCAAATAAATCTAGTGACCAATCATCGTAGGCATCAAAATCCACCGGACCAAAGAGAGTAATCCCCGGAGGCGCGTCACCACCGACACCAATGCTATCAATAATCAATGGGTGCTCTGGCACGCGATGCCCTAGTCCCGTGGTGTAGCTAACGTTGTCGGGATTAGCTCCTAGAATAAACTGGGTCGCTAAGGTACCGGACCTGAGATATTTCTCATTGTTAGTCAGCGAGTGGGCTCGGAACAGATTGGTGTTGTTAGCCCCTAGACTGCCCCACCCGAGAGGAGCCCAGGGGTCTTTATTCCACTTAAAGCCGGTGTTGTTAATGGCCGCAATTTCATCGTTGGCTTCTTTTAGCAGCGCGTTTTTAGCATTGGACTGGATCGTTTGGTCAATACCCGTTCGCTGAGTGCGGGTGTAGGTATAGGCCGCATCGCGCCGGTCGTGACTTTGCCAGGTATAGGTAGCGGCATTAGCATCGTCAAAGACGGTCGTTTCTAGAAAGATTTGGTGCCAGCGATCGCGACCCGACAGACGGTATAGTTCAGCCGCCGCTAAACTGCGCTCATCGTAGACTTCGCTATGGGTGTTGCTCACCTTGGCAAACTCTTTCTCAGCCCACTCCATCGCTTTGATGGCACTTTCTTGGTAGCCGTTGGCTCTATTGGGGGCAATGTCTTTTAAGCCGTGAGCTGCATAGGCCGCTGTTGCCGCATATTTATAGCTCGACCACATGTCTGGCGCATAGGCCATAATATCCAACGATTCTTGCCAGCTGGCCTCAAACCGTTTGGGATGCTCTGCCGATTCTACCCCGCCGCGTACACCGCCATTATCAAGCTGCAGCCGCTTAAAAAAGTCTAGTCCCCATAGAGCCTCGTCGATGACATCGGGCAACAGATTGTCTGACTCAGGAATATTGAGGTCAACATCGTCAAAATGATTGGGGAATAGTTCAGCCAGCTCCAGCATGGAGCGAGTCACATCCAAATGCTGAATCCGTCGGTCCCAGTCTCCGGCATCAAACCAGCCACCCCATGCCTCCGGCACCAACTCGTTTGTTTTACCGGCCACCAGCGCGTCAAAGGTATCGACGTTTTCATTGAGACCCATGTGGGTGTCCATCAATGTGGCGGTCGATTGATAGATTTTGACCCCGTCATCGGGATGAAAAGGCCGAGGTCGCTCATGGTCGGTATAGGGAGCCTCTAGCTCAATACCGCTGCGCTGGTGGTACATACCCCGCGCTGAGACATAGAAACTATCGGCCCAGGTCTGATCGCCAATATCAAACGAGAATGACGTACCGACTCCATCGACGGCAACTTTATAGGTGCCTTCAGTCTCGAAGTCGCTGAAGTCCATCATGTAGACATCAGTGCCATTGTAATTTTTGCCAAGATTGTCCTCAGCAGCATCCTTATCTTTCGAGAGTTCAACCGTTCCTTCGTAGACTTTTTTGCCAGTGGATTCGTCCACAAGCCAGAACTTTTGGCCTGTTTTATAGGCTAGACCTTTCCCTTGAGTGCCCATCCAGGTGGAGAGAAAGGCAACCTTAGCTGGAGAATCGGCATCGAAGCCAATGTGAGAAACATGCACCGCTTCGCTGCGATCGCGGGTGGGGTCGTACTTAAATGTCGTGTCTTGGACACCGTTCCCACTAAAATCAATGTCGTAGGTTTTTCCCTGGTCCAGCGGCTCTGAAAATTCTAGAAATACCGTATGTTCCATGGGCCAGCCAAAGTCCCAGGAGCCGGTTTCAGCAATGCCACCAATCTTACTCTTACGAAATACGCGAGTGGGTTTAACCCCCTTGCCGCCATCTTCATTAGATCTAACCGTATAGTTGTTGGCATTATCGGCCCAGTTGGTGTCTAGATCTGGGCCTTCTAACCTATCAAATGTGCGAACTATCGTATTGTCAGCCGCCATGTGGCCAACAACTTTACCGTCTCGCGATAGAACATTCCACTGATCGATTACATCCCCCGGCTGAGGCGTGTAGGGACGCTGCTTACCCTTGACCACTTCACCGGTTTCAATCCGAAGCGCCAGGATAGTTGGGCTAACGGTATATGTATCCGTAATTTGAACGGCTGATGATTTAGACGTATTCATGCTTATAGCTCCAACGATGATCGTTACCGTGCTGGAGATGCGACCTGGCTAGCCAAGGGGCTAATCGAAAAGAGTAAATATCACCCGCGCTGAGTAGAGACAACCTCATCTAGCAGATGAGTCGATGGCGGATATCTCTAGCGCCGTGAGAGAAAAGGCACACCTAAATAGGCTCAGAAAATCAGGCATTACCGATCTTCAGAACGGGTTTAGATGGGAGGAACCGTCAAATAGCAGCAACTCGCCCCCTGCAGCGATCTCAAAATTTCGCAGCAAAGAGATACAGCTATTTACCGCTTACTAAAGTCTTCTAGGGCGCTAGCATCTCTGCGAAAAAGGCTACAGCGGTGATATTACCAATCTTTAGAATGAGATCAGCTGTAAGGAGCATCAAATAGCAACGGCTATCGATCGTCCCATCTCCTCAATCAGCGATCTCAGCTAGTTAAATAATCTGGCAAAAAATATCTACAAATGCTTTACGGCAGACATAATATTGCATCAAATATATACTCATAGGTTGCAAAGATTTAACAAGCATCAGAAGTGACGTACTGCATCACCCGAAGAATGTTTAAAGACCCTATAGATACAGATAGGGAAAACATACGATGCTCTAAACTCAACTACCGTGAAACACAGCCCCAGTATTGCATATCCGCTTTCACGTTGAGTAAAATTTTCATCAAGCTCAGATAAAGTCGCCCCGTTTTTCATCTCTCATATGCCACCGAGCAAAGTGTCATATTCATGGCACTCAGTTAGGCCCCAGACATATTTGAAGTCGAAAACAGACAACGATCTGACAAAGAAACAGCGCAGCCGGATGACTACGCTGTTTTTAATCGCTATCGCTCAGATTGGGCTAGGAGCATGAACTAAACACTAGAGCCCGTCAGTGTGCCTGAGGTGCCTTCCAATGCTAGAAATGCCACAGTTTCATCAATGTGTCCCATTTCCTTATCTAGCGATTGCTCCTCATGGACCCGGGCGCCAAAGCTAATGTTGCTGATACTATCAAGGCGTAAATTGGCGGTATCAGCGCCGTAGAAAGAGCCTAGCTTAGCAATGACTGACGGGGCCGCATCAAAGGCTTTTTCGAACTGGACGGTGCTGCGATCGCTATCAAAATCACGCCCCGTTGTTCCCCCCTGTAATAGGGTATCCCCATCAGATCCAACGCCTGGATCAAGCGCTAGCCAGCCAATCGTCTCGTCAACGTGTCCTCCTTTATTAAAAGCTTCTTCTTCCTGCATCGCCAGCTGAAACCCATTTTTCGACTGTTGGGTCATGCGGGTTGTGACCCAATCACCACCGTTGGAAGACTGCACCTGAGAGAGCACCGTCGGCGTATCCTCAAAGCCTTCTAAACCCACTACATCAAATCCAGAAGAGGTTAAACGATCGGTCTCATGGGTACCTGCAGAGATCCGAGCACCGCTGTCAAGCTCCCAATCACCGGCTTCCATGACGACATAGGAAACTTTTTCATTCTTATGCTGTCCTCCCTTATACCTAGGCTCTTGCAACCGTAGTTGGAATGTCTTATCTGTAACATTCTGAATCCGGACAACAGCTGGGTCTGCTCCCTCTAGGGTAGGATCTGACACAATGACAACAGGATTATCATAGGAATTATCCAGAGATACTGTCTGCCATTTGTCATTAAGCTGAAGTGTGTCATACTCCCCAACAACTTTTTCACTCCCCGGTGCAGGGTTAGGAACCTTGTCCTCTGAAGGGTTCGGAGCTGGGTTCTTATCACCCTCTGAATCGGGGTGAGGCGTTTTATCACCTTCTGAAGGATTCGGATCTGGGTTCTTATCACCCTCTGAAACGGGGTTAGGCGTTTTATCGCCTTCTGAAGGATTCGGAACTGGAACCTTATCACCTTCTGAAACAGGATCTGGCGTTTTATCGCCTTCTGAAATAGGATCTGGCTCTTTATCCACCGGAGTCTCTACTGGCTCAGGGGCACTTACCGGTTTACCAGAGCCTTTAGAAAACGTGATCCGTGGCAGACCGTCACGGGTATTCATCCAGCCGTGGCCGTCAATCCCCCCTGAAACTCGTAAATTATCTAAGTGCCAGGTTTGTTGAGCACCTGTGGTCCGATTTTCCCAAACAATTTCGGCTTTACCATCTTTGTCGACATCAGGTGTGGATTTAATTTGCCAATCTGGATCGGTTAGGGGCTGAATATTGCCTCCACCTACGGGTTTCCCGTTACTATCTTGTAGCCAAACCTGATTGAGACCTGTGGCCAAATTGCGCCACAGGATATCTTTTTTGCCGTCTCCGTTGAAGTCAGCTCTAAACGTATCCTCTACTGTATCCTGTAGCTTTTGTAAATCTTTGACATGGCTAGTATCAATCGGCGGAGCAACCGGCACACGAGGTTCTCCCCCGCCACCAACAGAATTTTTGCCGTTATTAGCCACCACATGCAATGAAGTAAACATCTTCATTACATCCTTGAAAAACTGGCTATTCTTGTCACCAAAGCGATGACCATATTCAGCGGCAAACTCTTGCTGGACACCATTTTCGGTTTCTATGGCATGGGCATTCCAAGCCGTGTCGTCAACCACATAAGCGCCATAGTCCTGCAAAGCGTGAAACATCTTGATAGCAGGCTTTGACTTAAGCCCCAGCGACTCAGGGGTAACGTTAGGTGGAATTGCCAACAGACCTCCCATGGTCAGCGCTGACACCTTACCGCCATATCTCTGGGAATTGGCATAGGAATCTGATCGAATAGCAGGCCAGCGATAGCCTTTACCACCACCAGGTCCCGACGCATAGGACAGGTACTTTTCAGCCCAAAGGTTCATCTTAAGGGCGTGACGGATGGGTTCGTCGTTAGTCAACTCGCCTAGACGAATGGTTCCGCCAATGCTCGACATGCCTGAACCGCCATGACCGCCTAGTTCTCCTGAGCCGTAGAGATTGGCATCGGGAGTATTGGCCGTTCCGTATAGCTTGCCGCCAAGCTTAGAGCGAGCTGTTGCATTGAATTGAGCTATGTTTTCCCCATCGGGCATTAAGAAAGCAACTGCGTTGTTGGGAGTATGGGGTCTTTTGGCATCCGGAATTAATAGCTCATCAGGAAGATTTAGGTCATAGCCCAAATCTTTTGTCCCCGAATCTCGATCGCCCCAACCGCCGTATCTAATAACACTTCGTCCGGGATCATCGTCATTGAGGACATAAAAGTGATCTACATCTGTTGTAAGAACAGGAGAAGTGTTGATTTGAGCATCGACGTACTTCGCTTTAGAACCGATCGGCGTATTCCAAATTGAATCAGAAGCAAATGGCCACAGCAAAGGGTTGCGGCTAGAAGGTTGCTTCGCAGAAGAGTTTTTGTATTGCATATTGATGGCAAACGGATTCGCTACTAAAGATAAAAATGTAGATGCATCGTCACACCGATCTAGCTCCCACAGCCGATCGGCGGGTTGGATAAATACAAAAAGAGAGAATCGTGTGTCGTCGTCGATCAACGAGGTTTACTGGCAGTCACACCAGAAACTTTGCAGACACCAAACAACAATTCACCAACAATCGTAGGTTTCATGACAGAAAAATAGGGCCTGCTAAAAATATTTTGCGATCGCAAGGCACCATACTTCAGTGGAGCACAGCCCTCAATGCTGTCAAGCAACGACATGAGTGGCCCATCCATATGATTGCCGACATACTTCAAGAGTCTGAAGTCATCGTTCTACATAGCGCTTGAAGTATACTCTATTTAACTACCATCAAGGAGAATAAATACTACATCGTTGGTAAAACCAACACAGAAACTTATACGAGCAGATGAGAACTTCTAACGTCGTGAACTCATCCACAGCAAACACAACAATTAGTATTACATAGGTAACTTCACATTGGATAAAGGGTTTGTCAAGTTCACATAAAGGGCTCCATCTTTCCATCTTATTATTAGCTATGTGCCAACCCAAAAACTGTCATGACGACCTACTGAAGCCTCTTTGAGCAAGCGTTTTAAGATTCTCATCAGGATGGGCCGGTATAATACATCACTCGCAAGTAGGAACTTTTGTTATTATTTTTCAAAAATTCTGTTTCTTTCCTGAATAACAATCTTTAGGCTGAAAGAGAGCGCCTCATAGCATCTAAAGAGAATCTAACGAACGATCTGCAGCCGCTGCCATCTGAGTGTCTCTCGCTAACATCATCCCAAGGGTTAGCAATATCAGGATTTAATCTGAAGAGAATAAAACAAACGGTCTACTCTAGAATGAATGTGTTCAAAAAGTCTCGCTACGTCTTTAACAAAAAAGAGCTTCAGCAGATACTAAAGCTCTCTAACAATATTTTGGTTTTACAGCCAGTTAGGCCATTAAGCCTCTACCCAAACAGATACAGAGCCGCCGTTACAGCGAAATTCTGCCCAACCCCATTCATTTGTGGTGATGGGTGTTTGAATATGTTCAGTTAAGTCATAAAACTGAGTATTTGCCTTACCCACTTCCATCCACTTAGTACCGCCGGGGCCATCACTCATGATCACAGCCATGGCCTGAGGATGATCGACATCTCCTAAACGAGTCCAGCCGATAGTATTAAAGTGATCGAAGTACGTATACTGGGGACCATAGGCAAAATGTTTGCGGGCATAGAGCAGCTTATCGATGATCCACTGGTGAGAATGGAGGACAATCGGATATTTGTTGCCATCTTTGCCATAGTCTTCATAAGTGGCACCGTAGTAATCAGCATAGAAAACACAGGGATATCCTTCTGAGCGCAGCAAAATTAGCGCATAGGCCAGGGGCTTAAACCAAGACTCTACTGGAGCTTCTAATGCCTGCAGCGGCTGAGAATCATGATTTTCAACAAAGGTGACAGCATGGGTGGGACGAGTTTGCATCATCGTGCCATCCAAGATTTTGCGCATATCGTACTGGCCACCAGCCTTACTAGCGTAGTGAAAGTTGTAATGCAGGGGCACATCAAATACAGACATACGACCTTGAACAGCATCTACGTACCACTGTAGTGTGCCAAGATCGTTAAACCAATACTCTCCCACCATAAACAAATCTCTTTCTGCATGGCGTTCTAGCGCGTCAATCCAGAGGGGAAAATACCAGGCAGAAATATGTTTAATGGCATCTAAGCGAAATCCATCAACGCCAGTTTCGTCTAAATACCATTTACCCCAATGCTCGATTTCTTTTTGAACTTCAACACTTTGAAAGTCTACGTCAGCTCCCATCAGGTAAGCAAAGTTTCCTTTCTCTAAAGCCACATAGTCATCAAAGGTCTTGCCTTCAAAGAGATAGACCGTGTTGGCGTCTTTGCTGTAGTCATCGTAGTCAACAGCGTCAAAGTGCCACCAGTGCCACTCAAAGTCAGAATACTTTTTGTTGCGACCTGGAAACGTAAAGTGGGTGTAGGCACTAATATCTCGCTGCCAACCCTTTGGATTTAGACGGTCGTCTTGCCAGAAGGGAGTGGCTTTGACTGTTTCGGTATGGTTTCCCCCCATCCGATGATTGAGCACCCCGTCGGCATAGACTTGAATACCGTTAGCCTGGAGGGCTTTGACCGCACCCAGATATTCATCTCGAGTCCCATATTTGGTTCGAACTGAACCACACTGGTCAAATTCGCCCAGGTCGTACATGTCATAGACAGCATAGCCGACATCATATCCCCCACCCATTCCTTTATAGGCTGGAGGTAGCCACATGGCAGTAAAGCCTGCATCTGCAAGTTTATTAGAAAGAGTCTTAACTTGCTTCCATAGGCTGCCGTCGTTGGGCACATACCAATGGAAATATTGCATCATAACGCCATTAACAGCAGACATTTGTAATAGCTCCTTTGAATACAAGCATGCGTAAGACTAATCTTGAGAGAACAACTAGCAATTGTTAGAGCAGGCCGAGCAGCATCCGCTGCTTGAGGTCAACTAAAATCGCCCAATGCCACCCCATAAAATGTCGGCTGACTGAGCTGCTTTCTCTCTAGATTAGAACTCCGCTAAGGATTATCGGACACTAGACAGGCTCCAACAGCTCCGGACAAAATTCCGAGAGCGGTCCTATGATACTGATCACAAAGTACGCTGACGCCATTGGCTGATGTTTGGTAGCGCTCGCACACTAATGGCTCAACACAAAAAAGCTATGCAGACAGAACTGTCCACATAGCTTTTCGCAAATGCTCTTAAACAGGGATGTTTAGAGCTTAGTAGCGACCGCCGCCGCCTTTGTTACCCCAGTTACCACCAGAGGAACCTCTGGGCTCACGGGGCTTAGCCTTATTGACTTTAAGCGCACGTCCCATCCACTCAGCACCGTCTAGGGCTTCAATGGCGGCTGTTTCTTCATCATCTGAAGACATTTCCACAAAAGCAAACCCACGGGGACGACCCGTTTCTCTATCAGTGGGTAGATGAGTGCTCTTAACCGTACCGTACTCAGTAAAAACTTCAGTTACATCCTCTTTTGTAGCGTCATAAGACAGGTTGCCAACGTAGATTGACATATGAGATTCTCCAAAGATGAAAATTGAAAGGACACAGAGTTATATTCGGAGAACCATTTATAGAAAAGATTGCACAGCCGAAAATAAATCTTACCAAACGCTAGCACAAGGGTCGTGATAGTGGATAAAAATGCAGCAAAAATAAATCCAAATATGCCCTAAATCACCCTAGCTTAGACATTAGGTATTAATCAGGGCCCTGCATTGCCCGGATTTTACAAACTCGTCCTTGCCAAGGATCGGTTACATACAACTACACAATTCTTGCTTGCAGATATGACTGCTTTCGTATGACATTTCTGCCACGGGCTATCGCGAGCGCTCGCTACAGCCTGTGGTTTTGCAAAAAGGTATCGATGGCGTCGATGAGACGATCAATGTCTGACTCTGTTGTGAAGTAGTGAATACAGGCTCTAACACAGCTGGGCGATAACAGGGTTCGTAGGAAAAACTGTTGTGACTCTAGATAGGCAACTAGCTTTTGATGCAGTGTAGAAGAGGCATTCCCCTCTTGAAAAATTTGAAACGATACCAGTCCGGACTCGGGAGGAGACTTTAGCAGACATTGGACCGCGCGCAGGCTGTTGAGCTTTCCCCATAAAGAGCTGCTGAGTTGGCAAATGCGAAAATAGCGTTCTTCAGTGGTGCCCCAGTGGTTATGGGTTGCGATCGCACTTCTTAGTCCACTACACAGCGCCACATTAGAGGTGGCCACCTCGTAGCGGCGCGCATCAGGCTGCCAGCCGGTCGGCTGTCCCTGCTTGTCCATCGTGATCCCACGCCAGCCGATAAACGTCGGTGCCAGCTCGGCCATCGCCTCAGGGCTGACATACAGACCGCCCAGACCCGCCGGACCGCAGTACCACTTGTGTCCTGTAAACGCATAAAAATCCACCCCCGTCTCCGCCAGATTCAGCGGCAGCATGCCCACAGACTGAGCGGCATCTGACAGCACCCGCACCGGCTGGGATCGCTCATGACACAGCTGACACAGCTCCGTCAGCGGCATCAGCTGCCCAGTATTCCAAAGAATATGGCTGGCCACCAGCAGCCGCGTCGTCGGTCGCAAATGCGCCTCAACCGTAGCCAGGGGATGCGCCGAATTCAGCTGGCTTAAATGGGGAAAGACACTGACTTCTAAGCCGTAGCGCCGCTGTAGCTCATACACGGCTGCAAAAATCCCAGGATGTTCGCAGTCAGAGAGCAAAATGTGGTCTCCCTGACGCCAGGACATCCCCCACAGGGCGATATTGCAGCCCACCGTGACATCTTCAGTTAACACCACCGTTTGCGGTGATACTCCCAGATCTTTGGCCAGAACCTGACGGGTTTGCTCACCTTCAGTCTGCATCCACTGGTTGACAGCGCTACCAAAGGGGCCCAAGGACTGAATCGTTTGATGGGCCGCTTGAATCGAGTCTAGGGTGCTACTGGCCATGGGACCCTGGCCACCGTAGTTGAAGTAGGTTTTATTGTGCAGGGCAGGAATCGTCTGACGATATTGCGAAATACTGACACCCATAGAGACAGACCCTAGCCAGTTAAAGATTTATCAAGTTTAATCCATTGTGTCTGGGTTGCTTTGTCCGTAAAATCAGGCGACTCAGCAGATTTCCAGTAATTCCTGATGGGGATCTCCCAAACTTGAACGTATTTACCATCAGGCTGGGTAAATTGTAAAAGATATTACTGTTCTGCATTAACAATTGATCGTTAGTTAATGCCTTAGCGAGTATATGGAAACCAACTAATGCGCCTTTCACGCTCAATCTTGCCGGTGGGATTAGCCGTCCTAGCACTGACTAGCTGCGGACCTTCAACGGTGGCTCAGTGCAACGCATTTGCTGATGTGATCAACCAGGCTCAGGGGTTCAAAGACGAATTTGAAGCCGAAATTGATAGCTTTACCCAGGAGGCCCAAGGCGCTGAAAGTTTAGGCGATATTCAAACGGCGGCGGGCCAGTACATAGAAGCCGTCGATAAGGTCGTCGGCAGTATTGATGGCATGGTTACGAGCCTTAACGACCTGGAGCTGACCGACGAAGAGCTATCGGGCTATCGCGATGGCTATGCCGATATCATTTCAGGCTCAGCCCAAGAATTAAACGTGGCGGGTGAGGCAATGGAACTAGTAGCCAATGCCCAGTCAGAAACCGACCTCAGCAACGTCCTAGAAGAATTTCAAGGTAAGGCCAATACCGCGTTTACTAATCTGCAAACCCTTTCCCAAGATGAAGCGGCCCTAGTAAATGACATCAATACCTACTGCGGTGCTGAAATTCCGACAGACGGTGAAGCAGCACCTGCAGAAACATCGGAACCAGCCGAAGAATAGTCGCTGTTCGCGTCTGAACCGCAGCCTCCGGGTGCAATAGAGTTACAGGGTCACGATAGAATCAGAGGCGCTGCTTGCTGAATCTATCGCCATGGCCCCCTCTTCTACTGCTCTATTGATCGAAACCGATGCTGCAGCTCGCCAGACTTGGACCATTACGTCTAGCGATCGCGGTTTGCAGGGGCGGTTACAGATACCTGGCGACAAATCTATTTCCCATCGCTCGCTCATGCTGGGGGCCCTGGCCAGCGGCGAAACTCGCATTAAAGGACTGCTGCTCGGAGAAGACCCTCGGAGGACAGCCGCCTGCTTTCAAGCCATGGGCGCTGAGATTTCCAACCTGGAAGCAGACTGGGTCACCGTCAAAGGACTGGGTGTGGGTCAGCTCCAGGAACCGACCGCAGTTTTAGACGCGGGCAATTCAGGCACCACCCTGCGACTGATGCTGGGCCTGCTGGCCTCACAGCCAGGACGGTTTTTTACAGTAACCGGTGACGACTCCCTCAGAAGCCGCCCCATGGCTCGGGTGATCAAGCCCCTAACCGCCATGGGCGCAAAAATTTGGGGTCGTCAGCAGAACCAGCTAGCCCCGCTAGCGATTCAAGGACAAGCCCTATCACCGACGCACTACCAGTCCCCCATCGCCTCAGCCCAGGTCAAGTCCTGCATTTTGCTAGCAGGGCTGTCGGTCGATGGTGATACCACAGTCACTGAGCCCAGTCTGTCTCGGGACCACAGCGAACGAATGCTCAAGGCCTTTGGCGCTAATTTGAGCGTGGACCGCAGCGCCTGTCGGGTCACGCTCCATGGCCCCAGCCAGCTGCAGGGACAAACAGTCATTGTCCCCGGAGATATTAGCTCTGCGGCCTATTGGATGGTGGCCGCAGCGATTGTTCCGGGGTCAGATCTGGTGATTGAAAACGTCGGGGTTAATCCGACACGGACCGGCATTTTAGAAGCCTTACAGCAGATGAATGCTGATATTACCCTAGAAAATCAGCGCGATGTGACCGGCGAACCCGTTGCCGATATCCGGGTGCGCACCAGTCAGCTAAAAGCCTGCACCCTGGGAGGCAGCCTCATTCCTCGTCTGATTGATGAAGTGCCTATTTTGGCCGTGGCGGCTCTGTTTGCCGAGGGCACAACCCGGATTGAGGATGCGGCAGAGCTGCGGGTGAAAGAAAGCGATCGCATCGCCGTGACCGCCAGCCAGCTCAACCGGCTCGGGGCCACCGTCAGCGAACTGCCCGACGGCTTGGAGATTCAGGGAGGAGCCACCCTGAAAGGTACCGATGTAGATAGCTTTAACGACCATCGTATTGCCATGAGTTTAGCGATCGCAGCGCTGCGATCACGCGGATCGACCGCCATTCATCGCGCCGAAGCTGCTGCCGTATCCTATCCGCCATTTGCCCAGACGCTAGAACAGTTTGCCCTGTAGTTTGCCCTGGCAATAGAACAGCTGTCTCAGACTGGCTGTTCTATTGCCTTTTGATCATGCGACCAGGCACCCTCAAGAATCCGCCTACGCTGTCGGACTCTAGACGGTCTCGGGCATTCTAGAGCAGCTGTCATTGCCCCAACGTATTAGACATGCTGGTCCCACCGCTAGGCGAGCGCAGACAGGGCAGCCGGATCTCAGCATCCGCTGGTAGGTCGCAACTGCAATCCTGGCTAACGTCAAAAAGTAGCATCTATGCAAAAGATTTTACTCATTGGGTCATTGCAGCCATGGCGGGCAACCACAGTCCCCTCAATTGAAGCTGCAGGCTACGTCGTCGAACAAGCAGATACTGGTACACTCGGGTTCAAGCTTGCAAAAGCCCAAAATCCAAATTTGATTATCTGTGCCTGGGAGCTGCCTGATACCAATGGGCACCAGGTTCTAAAGCAGATTCGTAATGACCTTCAGTTGGTGGTCACACCGGTTATCCTAATCAGCTCGCTCTATCACCACAGCCATTTGCGCCAAACGATGGAGCTAGGGGCCGATGACTGTCTGCTGCACCCTTTTTCGGATGATGCTTTGGTTGCTGCGATCGCAGCTCGGCTGCAACAGCAAAAAGCCATCACCAACCACTATCTCCGACACCTACAGCTGGCCGCCGAGCATCTCAATCGTCTGGCCCACTACGACAGTCTTACCCAGCTACCCAACCACCTTTTATTTAGACAGCGATTTACTCAGCTAACCGCCACCTCCAATCAGCCTGTGGCTCTGCTCTCCTTAAGCCTGGATCGCCTCAGACAGATCAACAACATTTTGGGCTATCCCGCAGGCGACAGCCTATTGAAATCTGCAAGCCATCGTCTACGGGCCTGTTTACCAGCTGACGTCACCCTGGCGCGGCTAACCGGCAACCAGTTTGCCATTGCCCTAGAAGATGTAGACCAGCTCACCAGGGTTCAAGAACTAGCCACCGACCTCATGGACACCCTGAGTCGTCCCTTTTCACTACCAGGGCATGAAGTCTTTGTCACAGCCAGTGTCGGTGTCGCCATGTATCCCCACGATAGCCAAGAGCTATCGACATTAATGCGTCAGGCCGATGCCGCGCTCGAATACGCCAAACGCCAAAAAAGCAACTACTGTCAGTTCTACCAGTCCGATATGACCGTCGCAACAGAAGAACAAATGCGGCTAGAAACCTGGCTGCGCTACGCCCTAGAACGCGACGAGTTTGAAGTTTACTATCAGCCCCAGCTCAATTTACGCAATGGCCGGATTGAAGGTGTTGAAGCCCTAATCCGGTGGCATCATCCCCAGGGTGGCAATATCTCTCCCGGTCTATTTATTCCCCTAGCTGAAGAAACCGGTCTGATTATCTCCATTGGACAGTGGGTGCTCGAAACTGCCTGTCGTCAGGCCCGCCAGTGGCAGGACATGAATCTAGGACTGCATCACATGTCTGTCAATCTATCCAGCGTCCAATTTAACCAGGGCGACCTCAGTCAACAGGTGGCGGACATCCTCCAAGCCAGTAATCTATCCCCCCAGCTGCTAGAGCTAGAGATCACCGAAACAGCCTTGATCCAAGATGCCAATGCGGCCATACACACCTTAAATGAACTTAAAAATCTGGGTGTGCGGCTAGCCGTCGATGACTTTGGCACCGGCTATTCGTCCCTGGGCTACCTGCAGAATCTCCCCATCGATACCCTCAAAATTGATAACTGCTTTGTCCGGGGGGTGACCACCGCTCGTAAAAATCAAATCATCCTAAAGTCAGCCATTCAAATGGGGCATGACCTGGGACTGTGCATTGTGGCCGAAGGTGTAGAAACCATCGATGAAAAATCTCTGCTCGAAAGCTATCAGTGCGATGTGGCCCAAGGCTATCTAATTGGCAGACCCATGAGCGCTCAAAAACTTCAAACCTACCTGGAGCAGCGACTGGCCGTGATCAGCCTAGTTTCATAATATCGGCCATTTTTTGCCAATACATATAAACGATAGGACCGGGCAGAAGGACGATGATTGTACTGTCCCTGAAAATTCCTCTGCTCGAGCAGAGCCTCCAAGCCTATCCAGTTCCAGCTAGGGCGAGCCAGTGATGGAGCCACGGAACACCGTAGTTATGTCAGGTGTCAGGGAATAATAAGTACATCGCTAAGCCGTGTATCTTGTGATATCGCCGCTTCCCAGGCAGACTTGAAGAATTCTGATTGGTTACGCCATCTGTCAAGCAGCTCGGCCTCGGCAATATTGTCAGCATGGTTTATGCCAATCACACCTCGACCGGCCAGTGGTTAGCAAACGACCAGCAGGGTACCATAGCGTTGGCCAAGACCGTTCTAATAGATTCAGAGCAACACATCAGAACGTTTAGAGGCATCAATTAGGTTAAGAACGTTTCTGGATTGCGGATTAGGCAAAAATTTATGTGGCGACATTGGCAAAAGGTTAGTAACTACATCCGCAGCGTACAGACCTATCAAGACATGAGCCCTGATCTATCCATACGGAATCAGGTAAACCAATCGCTTCGTCAGCAGCGTCGCCCCCTATCTATAGAAGATTGGTGCAAGGAATTTTACCAGGACCCGCATCAGCAGAATATAGCGCGGGTGGTCTATCGATCGCTAGAAGCCCACTCTGGGATTGAGTTTAATCGCGTCAGACCCCACGATCGGCTGATTGAGGATCTGCAGTTTCCTTTGGTGTGCTGGTTTGACTGGTCTACTCGCTTTGGTGATGACATTTTGCAGCAGCTGGGTATTGACATCAGCGACTGCTTCGACGAAACCCGGATCCAGACCCTCGCCGATCTAGTTGATTTTTTAGACGCGTGTCTGACCGACTCATCAGCCTGAAACGGCCACACCGTTGTTTACAGAAAAATATTACAGTCTAAATCTAGGCCCAAAAGGTTGGACCAGCGTTACATTAGAATGTAGTTTTGGCGCTCTTACTAGTCTTGCCATGCCTAGAACTCAACGCAACGACAACTTTATCGACAAATCTTTTACGGTCATGGCCGATATGATCCTCAAGATGTTGCCGACCAAAAAGCAGGCAAAAGAAGCCTTTGCTTACTATCGCGATGGGATGTCTGCCCAGGCTGATGGCGAATACGCTGAGGCTCTAGACAACTACGCTGCGGCCCTGGAGCTTGAAGAGGATCCTTACGATAAAAGCTTCATTCTGTACAATATGGGGCTAATTCGAGCCAGCAATGGCGATCATGATGCCGCCTTAGAAAAGTATGCAGAGGCGATTGAACTCAATCCCCGGATGCCCCAGGCTCTAAATAACACCGCCGTTATTCACCACTATCGGGGTGAACAGGCTGAGGCTGCAGGGGATACTAAAGCCGCAGAAGCCTTTTATGATGAAGCCGCTAGCTACTGGCTTGACGCGCTTAGAATGGCTCCTAATAACTATATTGAGGCTCAAAACTGGCTTAAAAATACGGGCCGAATGGCCGCAGATGTATTCTTTTAGGATCGCAGCGAACGGTGGGCGATGCCCACCCTACTTTTTATGATTGATTTAGAACAGGTTCGTAAAGTGGCGCTGTTGGCTCGATTAGAGCTGACTGATGCAGAAGAGCAGCAGTTTACAAAGCAGCTAAGTGGGATTTTAGACTACGTCGATCAGCTAAATGAGCTAAATACAGACGATATTGAACCCACTACTCGCGCTATTGAGTTAAGCAACATTACTCGAGAAGATGAGCTAGAGCCCTTTACCGCCCGAGAATCGATTCTGGGGATTGCGCCCGATCGCGAGGACGACTTCTTTAAGGTGCCAAAGATCCTGTAGGGAAGATACGTTCCATGGAACATATCTTTGGTAGGGACGTTCCATGGAACGTCCCTACCAAAGATATGGCCTCATTCGAGGCTAGTCCTTAGCCACAAATTTGAGATAGTCATTGCTCATTTCTTTGACCGCAGCGTCATAGAGTCGTTTGCCATGTTCAGGAGTGGCCAGATCTGGATTTGAGCCCATACGCCCATCGGGATAGAACCGACGAAAGTCGGCTGCCCCGTAGATGCGATGACCGGACGGTGCCACCTGAGGCTCTAAAGTCGCAGATTTGATGGCATCAGGATAGGCATACTGGGTAAGCGCGACTTCGCTGGGAGTGGCATGGGAGCCTTCTTGATCGCCATAGAGTTCTTTAGCCAGGGTGTACACAGAGCGGCACATAAACCAGTTGGCCAGCTGACAGCGCACCTGATCGGCACCGGTAATATTGAGATCGGCCAGGGTCGCGTAGGTTTCAGAAAAAGCGGCTTTGAGCGTCGCCATGTTTCCGCCGTGACCGTTGACAAAGTAAAACCGGGTAAACCCAGCTCTGGCCAGCGGTTTGATATAGTCCTGAATCAGGGCGATGAGGGTACTGGGCCGCAGACTAATACTGCCGGGAAAGGCGGTATGGTGTAGCGCCATGCCCACGTTGATGGTGGGTCCCACCAGGGCTCCAGTTTGTTCGCCAACGCCGACGGCTATGGCTTCTGCGCAAATGGCATCGGTGCCAATCAGCCCGGTGGGGCCGTGCTGTTCGGTAGAGCCGATGGGGAAAATGATGCCCTGCGATCGCATCAGATACGCCTCAACTTCGGGCCATGTACAAAGTTGTAATTCCATAATTGATCGGTATCACCGGTAGCGTGCTTATTTCTGGGTAGTCAAATTCCAGTACCCTCCCTTAAGCTGGTAGCTATAGTATTGCTCTCCCCTAGCGATCGCTGCGGGGGATGCATTTGCCTAGTGCAGCCAGATGCGGCTATGACCGCAGTGTCACCATAGTGCCTAGATGACGGGTAGACTCTTATGCTACATCGCAAGATATACCAACTCTCCTGCGACGGTCGTGAAGTGTGGGTGTTTTTAAGAGATCAGCACCGCTGGATTGAACGGGCCAAGATTTTAAATATCGAAGGCGACCTAGTTACACTTCGTTACGAAACAGAAGAAGACGATGAATGCTGCGCCTGGGAAGAAATGGTGCGGCTAGAAAGCATCGGTTCTATCCAACAAAAGCTGGCCACCGTGCCTAAAAGAGATACTGAAATCACCATTTCGGATGACTGCCCAACGTCCGAGCAAATTCACGAGTAGTCCTGCCAATAGATCGAGAAACAAACAAGAAGCAGACCGGGGCCTTAGCTCTACTACCGCGCCATAAACTCTGGACAGTAGCCATCGGAAGCCACCAGACGTCCAAACAGGGGCGAACGGGACTGTTGACAGGTGCGCTGTTGATAAAACTGACAGTTGTCACACACGGCGCGGTCGGGGGCTAGACGGTTGGTAATCTCAGTCAGCTCGGACGGGTCCACACCCCTTAGTACTAAATGATCCCCCTGCCAGCGGGCTTCTATGATGCCCGTTTCGGCAAAGCTCTGCCATCGGACATCGCCAGCGATCGCAGCGGGCAGCTGTACCGAAACCTGGTCCATCAGTTCACTGACCGTCCCCTCAAACGTTGACTCTCGGGGTGGAGGGGATGAAGCAAAGCGAGTATCTAAAAACAGCGATAGCGGATTGCCCGGTAACGGAATATGGATCTGATAGCGGCTTTGCAGGGACTCTAAATTAGCTAGATCGCTAAGATGCTCTAGCGCTCCGTGGACAAACACGACATGGCGCGGTCGCAGATTGTGGATCAGCTGAGTTGTTCCTTCACCGTCGCAGTGGCTAGACAGCTGATAGGTCTCTAGCTGCACCGTCCCCGAAACGGTCGCATTCTTAAAACTGTCAAACCAATCGTAGGGAGGACCGTAGGTATTCAGCTGGGTCTGCCAAACCTGCAGGTCTGCCTGCTCTGGTAAAAAAACGCTCCAGCGTCCTCGGTAGTGCTGGCAATAGCGATCGACGGGGGTAGACGGATGTACCAACAGTACCGCCGGACCGCTCAAATCGCCTGCCTCCTGCCATTCGCTGGCCAGCTGGGGTAAACGCTTGATGGTGGGGTTGATGCGGTCGTCCCAAAAAATAGACTGATGCTTGGCAAAATTTTGTACATTGCGCGGAAAGGCACTGGGCGTCTGGGCTAGCAAATCTAGATACGCGTCACAGCCCCGCGCCACTGCCGGGTCAACCCAAATGGTTAAAGGCTGACCGGTAAAGTGATAGTGACTGCGCCACAGCATTAATAGCTCCTGGCCTAATCCCAACAGCGGTACTGGAAAAACAACACAGCGCGACTGGTCTAGATGAGATCGCAGTCGTTCCACCAGTCGATTTTCCTGCTGTCGTCGATTGGGATACCGCGCCGCCCCCAAACTCCCCTCGGTGATCAGCACATCGGGATTTAACCCGCGCAGCGCGGCCAGAGGCAGACCATCCACCAGCCGCGTACTAGAGAGAAAACAATCCCCAGTGTAAAAAAAACGATAGCTGTGGCTGCCAGGGGTATAGGTTAGTAGCGCACAGGCGGCTCCGGGCAAATGTCCGGCTGGCCACAGCTCCAGGGTAAGATCATCGGCCACTTGAGTCGGCACCCGCCAGGAAAGCACCTGAATAGACTGCGCCAAGGCATCATCCGACAGCAGCGCCACCGTAGCCGCCGTTGCATAGATGGTTACCTGAGACCAGCGCTGCCGCAGCAAACTTAAGCCACGTCCATGATCCACATGGGCGTGGCTATAAAAAACGGCATCTGGCGGAGGTTCCCCCTTTAGCGTCTCTAGATTCGCCAGACCGCAGTCAAGCAAAATTCGATGAGGACCAATGGCTAGCCCCAGGCTCACCCCTTCGTGTTCGTGACCAACGCCATAGGGATAGCAGACGACGGTATGATCTCCCTCGACGCTATCCGTGGCTCCCAGCGGGAAAGCATTGGCCCCCATTAAGCAAGAAATCCTTAGCGGACAAGGGCCTTAGACCGACTAATGGGCAGAGCCGTTGCCATGGTAGTCATCAGAATCGTAAAAGCCGTTTTGCGTGCCAAAGAATAGACAGGCAACAGAGAAAACAACGGCCAGGACTGGCAAAATGGTCTTAATATCCACAGATGGTAGTTCCTTAATTTAGATCTCTATAGGGTTTGGTGCAGTGGGACTTGGGTCCAACCCGTTTCTTGGATCGTAGCAAGTTCACTAGTGAATGCAATCTTAGACGTTAGGACTGTTACATAAGCGTTATCTACTGAAACTATTTATGACTGCAGCGGGGCCTGGTGATATCGCCTCAATGATGGATGCTTTGAATGACTGATTTAGTAAGTGCTGCATGGTGCGATCGCACCTCCCTTCAGGTCGCACCGGATCTCATCGGCTGTACCCTGGTGCGCCAGCTCAATGGCGAAACCTTACGAGGGCTAATTGTCGAAACCGAAGCCTACTGCCCAGACGACCCAGCCTGTCATGCCTACCGAGGAAAGACCCCTAGCAACGCGGCCATGTTTGGTCCCCCTGGTCATAGCTACGTTTACTTTATCTACGGCATGTATCACTGCTTTAATATCGTTACCGAAGCCGTGGGTACCGGTAGCGCTGTCTTGATCCGAGCCGCTGAGCTATCCCGGTTCCCCAAAGCGCTAGATGCAAAATACGCCCGTCAAGGAAAGCGAGTGGCGGCCGGTCCTGGAAAACTCTGCCGCACGCTGGCAATCGACCGGAGTCACAGCTCACTGCCTCTAACCCCCCAGCATCAGCTCTGGCTCGAACACCGTACCGCTAAGTTTCAAGCCAGCCTAGACCAAGGTGGGCAGAGCCTAGTACAAACCACCCGCATCGGTATTTCCAAAGCGGTCGAGCACCCCTGGCGCTGGTACCTCAAAGACCATCCCAGCGTATCCAAGCGCTAACGCAGCAGTGCTGACCCAATCCTACAGAACTATTTCCTTACCCCGATTGGTAAACTCCACCTGATTGACCTTCCAAGTAGGGTTCTGAGTCAACGTCTCTTCTAGTCCACCAAACAGCCCCTGCTGCTCGCAGCTAGACAGCGATAAAAACTGCCGTTCAGAATCTTCAGCCAGCCGCAGATCGACTGTGGCCTTACTATCTTCTACATTGACCCGGTAGCCCGACAGCTTGAACGCTTCAAAACTATGGCGGTCTAATACCTCGCCCACCGCTTCGCTCATAGCTTCATCAGCTGGAACCTTCACCGATTCAGCTTGAAAATTACTACAGCTGTCATCCATGACATAGATTGAAACAGCTACCATTTCAGCATCCGATGTCTCAGGCCCATTGACCTGTATCTCTACAGGATCCCGTTTGTCTCCATCCGCTGTTGCATCCTCGTCATCATCGGTAATCGTATCCTCAGGTATTTCAGCAGGTTCTTCCACAGGCGTCGATGGGGCTCCAGCCACATCATCAGGCGCTGAACCATTGCACCCGGCCAGGGTTAAACCTGCAGCCACCAGTACACCTAAGAATACGTTTGGGAACCGAACCATCGAATGAAATACTAAGTAGAGTTTGTGCTCACATCCTACAAACTCACGCTACAATCTGTCGCTAAAGTGTGACAGTTTGCTTAACTTCTAGCGCTTAGTCCCCTTATTCAATTTGGTCTATTCTATGACCGACAGTACCTGGAGTCGCCGCCACGTTATTTCCCTTGAAAACTTCACCCCCGACGACTATCAGACCATTTTGCAAACCGCGACTAGCTTTAGCGAGGTCCTTTCCCGTCGAACCAAAAAAGTCCCGGCCCTACAGGGACAGGTGATCACCAACCTGTTTTTTGAACCCTCCACCCGCACCCGCAGCAGTTTTGAACTTGCAGCCAAGCGGCTATCGGCAGATATCCTCAATTTTTCTCCTGGTAGCTCATCTCTACAAAAAGGAGAAACCATTCTCGACACCGCCAAAACCTATCTGGCCATGGGGACAAATCTCATGGTGATTCGTCACAAACATGCCGGGGTGCCCACCATCATCGCCCAGGAAATGGACCGGATTAACTCAGGGGTGGGGATTCTCAACGCGGGAGACGGTCAGCATGCTCATCCGTCTCAGGCACTGTTAGATTTGTTCACCATTTGCAATAGTCTCAATCCCAATCGGCCCCACATTGACCTGCTCCAGGGAAAAAAGATCGCGATCGTTGGCGACATTCTGCACTCGCGAGTGGCCCGCTCCAATATCTGGAGTCTGACCACATGTGGAGCTGAAGTCCATCTAGTCGCACCGCCGACGCTGCTGCCCAAACATTTTTTAGCCGCCTTTGCGCAGCCCATTGCCGGCAGCCCCAACCAACGTAAGCTCTACATTCACTGGCAGATTGAGCCTGCCCTTGACAATGCCGACTTTGTCATGGCGCTGCGGCTACAGCACGAGCGCATGAGTGAGCATTTGCTGCCCAGCCTGCGCGAGTATTACCAGCAGTTTGGCATCAGCAGAGAGCGGCTCAAGCTCTGTAAACCCACCGTCAAAATTATGCATCCTGGCCCCACCAATCGCGGCGTGGAACTCACCTCAGATCTGATGGACGACCCTGAACTGAGCCTGGTGCCGATGCAGGTCACTAGCGGTGTTGCAACTCGTATGGCGCTGCTCTACCTAATCGGTGGCGTAAAGTAGGCTACGCTCAGGCTCTAGTAAATCACTACCAATCACGTCTCAGCTCCAGTATCTTTCAAAAATTGGCGATAGCCAAATAGCTTGGCATCCTCAGTAATCTCCTTTGCGGTGTGAAAGGTAAATCGTCGGTCTTTGCCAGATTCTTGCCAGGCCTGCTGAATTTTCTGAGATGGAAATTTGCCTTGGACAAACAGGGTCATCATTTTGGCCCATCGGGTTTTAAGCTGATGGGATTCCCCCACATATAGCCGATATTTACCAATGGTTGCTACCGCAAAGATTCCAGAACTCATGGTAGATGCTGAGGCGCGATCGATCCTCGATGTGATGTCATTTGCAAGCTGCCAGTGTGTAGCATTTATTCCTGTAGGCAAACCCCTGCAGGCTGGCCAATACTAGCCCGCTTTGCAGTCAATTTACCCCTAGAGTCTGGCAAAACACCAAAATAGTGATGTTTTGCAACGCCTAGAGGACTATCTACAGTCCATAATGGATATTCTCCGCATCTGTCCTGCACTATGACCATTAGCCTCCCTTTTGACCTCAGTGTTCAGACTCAGACCAACGAGGCTGATCATTTTGCCATCACCTTTGCCCCCCTTTCCTTAGACGAGGTCTATCGCTTAGCCGACGATCGGGCCAACGGTGCCATTGTTGTTATGAGCGGGATGGTCCGCAACAACACCGAGGGAAAACCAGTTGTTGCCCTGGAGTATCAAGCTTACGAGCCGATGGCAGCGGCTGTATTTAAGCAGATTGCCGCAGAGATTCGGCAGCAGTGGAGCGATGTCACCCACGTGGTCATTCACCATCGCACTGGCAAACTTACCGTAGGCGAAATCAGCGTACTGGTTGCGGTCGGATGTCCCCATAGAAGCGAAGCCTTTGCCGCCTGCAAATACGCTATTGATACGCTGAAGCATAATGCTCCCATTTGGAAAAAAGAGATCTGGCAGAATGGTTCCACCAGCTGGGTCAGCATTGGAGCCTGCGAAGAAGAGTAATCTGTATGTTTTGAGGTGTTACCTAACTAAAAGATTTCTAGTAAGAGACGTATGCTCGCCTGTTTACAGACAGGTCTCTATTCTTTGCTGGAATTATCCTTAGAAACTAATCGCACTGTAGTTTCCGATATGGGGCTGATAGATTTATGGGATGGATCATTTCTGATATTTATCAAGGTATCGATAAATTCTATAGCGGCTGGATCTGGTGGAACTTGTTTTTGGCATTTGTGCCAATGCTGCTTAGCTTTAAGCTCTTTCGAAGAAAGGCAATTTCTCCTATAGGATTTGCATTAGCGTGTTTTGGCACCGCTTTGATTGGCATTGTCGGACTAGAATCTAGACTGCCCAGACTGAGACGGTTTGCGTTTGGTATCGTTCGTGATATTCGCACAGGCGATCCTGGTGCTTTGCTGCAGCTGCTTTGGCTGGCTGGCGTGATGGCGATTGCGCTTGGCATTAGCGTTTGGTTATTTAGACAGTCGCATACGCGAAAGCTCTGGCTTTGGTGGTTAGGACTGGTGACCTTTATTGCTTTTCTCCCCAATGCTCCTTATGTTTTGACTGATATTCTTCACCTAATTCGTGGCACCAGCGCAGGCACGATCAAGATTTGGGTGATTGCTTTTATATTTATCCCAATGCATACGGCAGCCATTGTTTTAGGATTTGAAGCCTATGTCATTGCGCTATTAAATGTAAATTTCTACCTGCAGCAAAAGGGATTGCAAATGCTAGCCGGACCGGTTGAGATTGGCATTCATGCCCTATGCGCTATTGGGATTTATCTAGGCCGTTTTATTCGACTCAACAGCTGGGATATTGTTGTTGATCCATCTAGCGTTCTAGCGGTCACTATTAACACTCTGACGTCAAAGCGACCGCTGGCCGTCATATTCTTCTCGTTTGTTCTTCTAACGGTGCTCTATTGGATTATGAAACAGATAACGTTAGGTCTAAAGCTTAGAATTGAGTATGCTCAGACAGGACGAAATGCCCTGAGATAGCCGGAGATAATAAGCAGTATTTGTTAAGTAAGCAGATAGCAAAGAGAGATTTGAAGAGATGTTCCATAGAACGTCTGTACGCCTGATGAATGAATAACATTACTGGCTTTAGAATAGCTTTGGTGCTGGGGGACGGGTCTACAGCAAGAGACATTGTGATTGGGCACCCACTATTTGTCAGCGAATACTGATATTTCGTTTTATCTTGGGTGATTTGTGCGATCGCAAGCAAAAAAGCCGTTGCCGATTTAGGGAATGCACCGGACTGTTAGCAATGCTATATATCAGCACCTTGCAGATGAAATCATCGCGAGGATCGGCAATACCCCAAAAATTATTGGACCAGCCGTGTCCTCGACTATTTATCATCAGTAAATGTAAAATACGGGCTGGCCAAATAATCTGGTCTTCGCCAGCTGAACCTGGTGGCAAGCACCCGTCACTGACACCAAGGAATCCCTTGCTCATGAAAGTTATCTATGACCCCGACCAAGACATTCTGCAGATTGCTTTCGTCTCGGCTGTCATTGAAGAAACCACCCAGATTTCTCCGGGACTTATCCTGGACTATGACGAGGATGGCAAAGTGATTGGTCTAGAAGTCCGTAAGGCATCTATCAAAACCGATAGCCCCTACGCTATTTCCTTCGATGTGGGTGAGGCCAATCTGAATAAACCGGCCCCCAGCGTCAAAGACGACTAGGCCGCAGCAAACATTTTTAAGCCGTTTTTACCAGAGCGCCTAAACCGTTTTGAAGTCAACAAACGGTAACTTTAGACTTGAATTTTAGACCGATATCGATAGTCTGTTTGACATCGCTAGCTGATAATAGTGGGTCCGGACAGCGTTGCGACGATGTCCCGGCGTACTGCAAATAGGTTCATCTAAGGTCACCATGACAGAGTCTGTGCGAATTTTGATGTGTGCCCCCCAGCACTACGACGTTGATTATGTAATCAATCCGTGGATGGAAGGCAATATCCATCGCTCCTCACGAGATCGCGCCCAGGAGCAGTGGAACGGACTCCACAAAATTCTCAAAGAGCAGGCCAGAGTAGAGCTAGTAGAGCCTCAGCCCGGCTGGCCTGACATGGTGTTTACGGCCAACGCAGGTCTGATTTTAGGCGACACCGTTGTGCTCAGCCGCTTTTTCCATCCTGAACGACAGGGTGAAGAACCCTTTTTCCAACAGTGGTTTGAAGACCAGGGCTACACCGTACACCTATTGCCTCCAAACTTTCCCTTCGAAGGGGCAGGAGACGCCCTGATCGATCGCGCCAGCGGCTGCCTGTGGGCGGGGTACGGGTTTCGCTCTGAGCTAGATTCCCATCCTTATCTAGCAAAGTGGCTGAATGTGGAAGTGCTGTCTCTACGGCTGATTGACCGACGGTTTTATCATCTCGATACCTGCTTCTGCCCGCTGACCAATGGCGACTTACTGTACTATCCGCCGGCCTTTGATACCTATTCCAACCATTTGATTGAACGCCGCATCCCAGAAGAGAAGCGCATCGCTGTTGATGAAGTAGATGCGGTTAACTTTGCCTGCAACGCGGTCAATGTGGGTCAGACCATCGTCATGAACAGCGCCAGCGATAGCCTTAAGCAAACCTTGGACGCGCGCGGGTTTAGCGTCATCGAAACACCGCTGACAGAATTTCTAAAAGCAGGCGGAGCGGCCAAATGTCTGACGCTACGGCTAAGCGAATCTCGTCGAGATTCTCCCCAGGCATCGTCTATTCAAAGCCGGGTGGTTCAGCTAGAGGGGCATCTGTTGGATTCGGGTCTCGTCAATCAGGCGCTAGATACGATTGTCTCCGGCGGCGGCAGCTTTCAGGTGCTGAGCTTTGATCTAGGTAAACAGCGTCAGGACGTGTCTACCGCCAAGGTCAAGGTATCGGCCCCGGATGCGGATGTGATTGAAGACATCATGGGTCAGCTGGTGGATCTAGGGGCGATCGTCACATCGGAAAGTACTGCGTCCGACGCACAGCTAGAGCCGGTGGTCCAGTCTGGGGTAGCGCCAGATGATTTCTACGTAACTGCGATTTATCCGACAGAAGTGTCCGTTGGCGGCCAGTGGATCAAGGTGCAGGGACAGCGGATGGATGGTGCCATTGCCATTACCTACACCGCCGATGGTCCTGTCGCTCGCTGCAAGCTACTGCGAGACTTAGAGAAAGGAGAATCTGTCGTTGTCGGTAGCGCCGGCATTCGCACCAAGCGCGCGACAACCACCCTAAAGCAAAAATCCACAGAAGAGTTTAGCTTTATGGGGGCCGGGGTCTCTAGCGAACGTCGAGTGGAGCTAGTGGTCGAGCAGATCGCCTGGGATTTGCGTCGGATTCGCGACCAGGGGGGCAAGGCCGTCGTGACGGCAGGGCCTGTGGTGATCCATACCGGCGGCAGCGAGCATCTGCGCCATCTGATCCGTGAGGGCTATATTCACGGTCTGCTGGGGGGCAATGCGATCGCAGTTCATGACATCGAGCAGTCTTTGATGGGCACCTCCCTGGGAATGGATATGAAGCGCGGTGTTTCGGTCCACGGCGGGCACCGTCATCATCTCAAGGCCATCAACACCATCCGCCGCTGTGGCAGCATTGCCAACGCGGTGGACCAGGGCATTTTACAAAGCGGTGTCATGTACGAATGTGTCAAAAACAACGTGCCCTTTTCCCTGGCCGGGTCGATTCGCGACGATGGGCCGCTGCCCGACACCCAAATGGACTTGCTCCAGGCCCAGGCAGACTATGCTCGCCTGATTGAAGGCGCGGACCTAATCCTAATGCTGTCTACCATGCTGCACTCTATTGGTGTCGGCAACATGACTCCAGCGGGTGTGAAAATGGTGTGCGTGGATATTAATCCGGCAGTGGTGACCAAGCTTAGCGATCGCGGTTCTTTAGAATCCATGGGTGTCGTTACCGACGTGGGGCTGTTTTTAAGCCTGTTGGTCAGTCAGCTGAATAAGCTCACGGGTAAATATGCTCGGGTTTAGTGCCCGAAATAGACAATAGATAAAGGCTGCAGCGTTACATCAACTCGATCCCGACTGCAGCTCTGCGCGGGGAGTGTAGCAGGTTGCACCATAGAGGCACCATGACTCCCTATAATAAGGGCCTTAAACAAACGTAAAGATTCTTTTAGGATATGCCTGAGCAAGGGTGTGGCGATGGAGTATCGCGACTGTCTACAATTCGGCCGATTGGTGTCTACGCGCTCTCGGGTCTGGCTGCCGATGGGGAGCGCTTTTTTTCGGTGGATACGGTTAGGGGCTATCTCGTTTCTGTTGATCCCAAAACTAACAACACCACGATTCTCAACCCGTATCAGCTAGAAGACAAAGAATGGATCGATGCGGTGGGGCTGTCTCTGGAGGAGGATACGTTTTGGTTTGCCAGAGATGAGGAGGTATTTTGGTGCGACCCCAACACCTTAGAACCTGCCCTATTTGCCCAGCTGCCCTATCCCGCAGCGGGTGTCGCCGTTTGGGACAATACGGTCTACGTTAGCTGTCAAAAGTCTGGCTATATCCACTGCTTTGACCGGGCTACAGGCAAACCGCTAGAGAAATTTCCGCAGCCGGGGGTGGGCCCAGAAACCCTAACAGCCACTGCAGCCGGACTGTGGGTGTGCGATCAAACCGAGCAAACGGTTTACTGTTTAGATTGGACCGGCAACATTCAACTGAACGCTCTGACGCCCTACAGTTCACCCACCGGCATCGCGTTTTATTCTGCCGGACCGGGCGAGGAGCCTGTGTGCTACATCGCCTATGCCGATGAAGAACCCTACATTCGTGATAATCCTAATGCTGAGTCACCCTATGAGCTGACATTTCGCGATCGCACCTTTATCCATCCCCTGTACTTTCACACCAACCCTGACGAGCACTACACCCTGTCCAATGGCTACCTGGTAGAGTTCTCCTACGTAGAAGAGATCATGCCTTTAGATGCCATTACCCTCAACAATGTGGAGTGGCGCATCGCCCTACCGTCCAATACCCTGCGGCAGCGCGTCCGTCACGTCGAGCCCATTGGTCATCCCTTCACCATTGAAGAACAAAATGGCCAGCAGGTAGCCGTCTTCCGATTTGACCAGATCCAGCCGTTTCAAGGAGGGCTTTTAGGCTGGAAAGCCACCGTAGAAATGTACGGCCTCAAATATAGTCTCACCCCTGAAGATATTGACGCCGATCAACCGCTCCCCGACGAATTCAGACATTATCTAATCGACGATGACGATCTGGCGATGGATACGGTCACAATTCAGCAAGCCGCTGCCGAAGGGGCCGGTACCGAAACCAACGTACTGCGAAAGATGCTCAAGATTCGCAACTATGTTTACGACCGTCTCTCCTACGGGATTCAGCCCAAGATTGATACGCCAGACGTCGCGCTGGAGAGAGGGACAGGCTCCTGCGGAGAGTATGTAGGCGTACTGCTAGCTCTCGCTCGCCTAAACGGGATCGCCTGTCGTACCATCGGTCGCTACAAGTGTCCGCCCCATGCCGAATATCGCCATCTGCCCTTAGAACCTGACTTTAACCATGTTTGGCTAGAGTTTTACGTGCCTGGGGTGGGCTGGCTGCCCATGGAATCCAACGTGGACGACGTCATTGAGCGCGGCCCTTATCCGGAGCGCTTCTTTATGGGGTTGGCCTGGTACCACACCGAAATCGGTAAAGGAATTTCCTTTAGCAAAATGACCGCTACCGACAAACCCGAAGAGTTCTCACTGCGAGATTTGGCCATTAATCATATTCGCTTTCGCATTCTTGACGAACTCAATCCCAGCGAGACAATCGCCAACTAAATCTCTTTTTCAAAACAACATTAATCATTAATCATGTCTGATTCATATTCTCTGATGATCCATGGCGGATCGGGTTGTCTTGCCGATCTTAAGTACGAAGCTGGTGAAGACGATTTTCGACAAAGTATTAACGTCATTTTAGAAAAGGGACGACAGCGGCTTGAACGAGGAGACCGCGCCCTAGATGTGGTCGAGTATTGCGCCACTCTATTAGAAGACGATCCTTTGTACAATGCCGGACGCGGGTCGGTGCTCAATGCCAAAGGTCATGTAGAAATGGATGCGGCCCTAATGAACGGGCGCGATCTAAGGGCCGGGTCGGTCGCCTGTGTGCGAGATGTGAAAAATCCAATTGCTGCGGCCCGTCAGGTTTTAGACCATGGGCAAAATGTCTTACTAGTGGGCGAAGGAGCGATGGAATTTGCCAACCTGTGCGGGTTGGAGTTCTGTCATGAAGACTACTTTATTACCCAAGCCCGGATTGAGCAGCTAAAAGAAGCTAAGGCTGCCGGACGCGTTACTCTAGACCACGAGCGAGTAAAGCCCTCAGAAAAACTGGGAACTATCGGCGCGGTGGCCCGCGATATCCACGGCGATCTAGCTGCAGCTACCTCCACCGGTGGGCTAGTCAACAACCACTGGGGTCGAGTCGGGGATACTCCCATTATTGGAGCGGGAGTCTTTGCCGACAACGAATCTTGTGCGGTATCCGCTACCGGCTACGGAGAAGAGTTTTTACGCACGGTACTGGGTAGAACAATCTCCACATTTGTTCAGTTTCGCGACATGGATGTAGCTACCGCAGCCCAGGCAGGCATTGACTATCTGGTCAACCGAGTAGGCGGTGAAGGCGGCGTTATTGTGATTGACAATGCAGGAAATTGCACCTCTGCTCAGTCTACAACCGGACTCATCTGCGGCTGGATCGAACACGGTGGTAAAGCCCACTGCACCTTGGGATAATTTCACCTAACTGCCAGTTTCCTTTGCTGATTGACAGGGAATTATACTAAGCCTTATTCCCTAGCAATGCCTGAATGATGCGACGGGATATCCGGAAGTTCGTTGTTTGTAATCGAGTAATAGCATCTGAAAGATTGATAAGACCATGGCTGGCAGCCTCATCTAAGATTCCAAGGGTACCCACAATAGGAATACCTCGTTCTGCTGCGGTACGTCGACCTAATCGCTCATCAATAATCAGTAAGTCTACTGACATCTTTTGAGCTAAGGTGATAGCCGCTTGTTCTCCTGGATCGAGGAAATTCAGGGTTTCATCAGTTTTTGGTACGGATTGGATAACCAACCAGTCTGGAGGATTGGCGATCCATTTCTGAAGCACGAGTGGTGCATCTGAGTCCAGCATTTCGTCTCGTACTGCGTCAGGAATCGTAGTTTGACCAAATAAACGGGGAATTAGTTCAATCTGATCAATAAGTAAAAGATAGTTGATCGGCGAGGTATCAGAAACAACAATCATGAATTGCTATGGGCATGATTATCTCGTAGCTGGCGAAACGTTTCGCGATCACGTTCTAAATCAGTCTCATCATAATGTAAGTAAGCATTATGCTTCTTCAAAAAAGCCTCTACCGCCCAGCGAGACTGGATATTCAAAATACGTCCCACTTCGGCGCTAGTTATTTTCTCTGATTGATACTTTTGGACGACCAAAGCCTCCAAGATTTCACGGGCAAGTTGGCTAGGATCAAAATGCTGAAGTAGTTCATCAGGAAGATTAAGAATAACTTGCATAGTTAGCCTGCTTAGCAATTAGTTTGACTATCTGCTTACTTGTATTCACTATGCCAATAGTACTGTGCCAATCTGAAAAACGCTTGTAGCAGATTACATACCTAGGAATTGAGTTGAAGTCCTACTGCTACTGTTTTTCCACCCACACAACGATTCCGTAGAGTGGGTAACACTCTAGACGAATCTTCTCGATTCGCCCAAATCCCCGTTACCCACCATCCTCAACGCGCTTAATCCACCCGCACTCGTTTGATCAAAATCGCCATCACTTCATTGGGCTGCCCCGTCGGTAGCGGACGGCTCCAGTCGTTGGCCTCAGCGTAGTTAAGCTTGTGCAGCTGCTTTACTGTGACCTGCACGAAAGTCAGGCTGCCAAAAATCATCAGGCGGCCCGATTCGTAGTCGTACTCTGGTAGAGTGCCGCGCGGATCGATCGGCGCGCCTGCGCCGCTGGTTGGGTCTTGAAACATGGGTCTGGGTCTCCAGTTGAAACGAAAGGAAAGCCAGAACCTAACCCTAGCCCCCACAAAAAGTCATGACAAATCGCAGGGGGTAGGGCACAATATCCCAATCCCGTGGATTGTTTGCGAATCCGTGGGTAGCCGTCGGCTGGGTGGCTCTAACACCCACCGACGGTGCTAAGTATTAGGTTCTAGTAGAATCGCTGCCAAAGCAGCATTGGGTCACTGTAAAACGGGTTTTAGACTTTCGTCAAGCGCTGAATAGCGATCGCCCAATGTTTGCTTTTGCTATTCAGACATTGCGTTGCTAAACATTAAAATTTGGTGCGTCTGGCTGGTTTCTACGCTAGCTTTACTTGGGGTAGTAAAGTTTCTACGTACCCCCCTTGTACCTTGAAAACCCCATAGCTTCGTTGAGGTATGTCGATAGCTTGCTACGCCTGGCTTTTAGCTCCTGAAATAGAGCTCATCAAAGCAGTTTTGCAGAAAATTCCGTCAGCAAAACTGACATGCGTCGATTTGTACGCCGAAAACCTTGCCCCGCAAGCACTCCTCAGAGAAGCCTTTCATTACCCAAACCCCTCACGGGGACGGAAACTTTAACAGTTGAAGGCGTCGGTTCTCCCGAATCTCGCTTTCATTACCCAAACCCCTCACGGGGACGGAAACTGATCCCTTAGTTTGTCCAGGGTTGCTTGGTTGGTCTTTCATTACCCAAACCCCTCACGGGGACGGAAACACCATCAGGATTATCGATAACCTTAGCGATACCCATAATATCTGACTTTCATTAACCAAACCCCTCACGGGGACGGAAACCCAGTAGAACTTAGGGATACGGGCTGATGTCTAACTTTCATTACAAAAACCCCACACGGGGGCGGAAACAGGCAATGAAAAATAAACCATTATTTAACCCTCTTATAATCCTTTCATTACCCAAACCCCTCACGGGGACGGAAACACATCCTGGTAGTTGGAACTGTTGGCTCGTCTCGACTTCTTTCATTACCCAAACCCCTCACGGGGACGGAAACCTTGAATTTCTGCAAACGAACTCAGCTGCATTAGCTCACCTTTCATTACCCAAACCCCTCACGGGGACGGAAACGCTGTCTTGTCAGCCGTTATTTGCCGCTCTTCGTTGGCTTTCATTACCCAAACCCCTCACGGGGACGGAAACTAAATAGCTCCCGCACCTTTAAGTGTCAGAGTCTCTCGCTTTCATTACCCAAACCCCTCACGGGGACGGAAACCCTATCTCAATTTGGAAAGTCTCCGGTTTGCTTACTTTCATTACCCAAACCCCTCACGGGGACGGAAACTTTTATAAGGCAGAAGACAAATGATTTGACAGAAAATTTCTTTCTCAGCTGCTGTTCTCTTCCAATCTCTCTTTTCTCTCTTTTCTTGGGATGCGATCGCACTCCCAACCCATAACCTATAATTCAATCAGACCCAATCAACCATTAGCCGTTGCGCTGTCTGACCATGGCCATGAACTTTCCGCTGCAGGAGCGGTACATCAACCTACTCACCGGCTTCGGTTTTGAGCGCGTTTTTGGTAGCGAACCCAACAAGCAGCTGCTAATCGATTTTCTAAATACCCTGCTGCCACCCCATCATCAAATTCGTACACTGTCCTACAAGAGCACTGAAGGGACAAATTCTAAACCTACTCAGCAAATTGATCGTCTGTCACCCAACAGGCTAGATGCCTTAGGAAAACATTGGGCTATCCACGATGGATGACTTAGGAAACACAATTAATTAAGGTCCACTATTGGATGTACAGACGTTCCATGGAACGTCTCTCCAGCATTAATTCTTGGATATTATAAAATCCTTATCCCTTAACCAACTGGCTGTCAGCTGGAGAATCTGCTGAGCCTTAATCGGCTTGCCTGTGGCAGAGATCGCACCATAGCAAAACCTAATCCATCCCTTCAATCGGTGCAAAGCCCTGACGCTGAACATTTTCTGTAACTGTGCGGGGCTCTAGAAACTGTTGCAGATAGTCAGGACCGCCCGCTTTGGACCCCACCCCTGAAAGCTTAAAGCCACCAAAAGGCTGCCGTGAAACAATAGCTCCGGTGGTGCTACGGTTGATGTAAAGATTACCCACCTCGAAGTCTGCCTTGGCCCGGTCAATGTGAGACGGTGTGCGTGAATATAAACCACCGGTCAGGGCATAGCGGGTACCGTTGGCAATCTCTAATGCCTGGTCAAAGTCTTGGGCCTTAATAACCGAGAGCACCGGTCCAAAAATCTCTTCTTGGGCAAGAGAACTGTTGGGGTCAACGTCAGTAAAAATGGTAGGACCGACAAAATAGCCTGTTTCTGGCGTGGATAGCTCTAGGGCCAGAGTCGCTTCGGTTTTACCCTGGGTAATAGTCTCGCGAATACGTTTTTGGGCAGCCGCATCGATTACGGGACCGACTTTAGTACTGGGTTCAATGGCGGGACCCACATTGAGAGATTTTGTCGCTTCCACCAGCCGGGCAATAAACACATCGTAAACCGGGGCCAACACAATCACACGGGAGCAGGCAGAACATTTCTGACCGCTGTAGCCAAAGGCGGAATAGACAACACCCTGCACCGCCTGATCCAGGTCAGCACTTTCATCGACAATAATGCCGTTTTTACCCCCCATTTCGGCGACGACGCGCTTGAGGTGGCGCTGACCGGGCCGTAGAATCGCCGCATCGGCATAAATCTGACAGCCAACGTCTTGAGAGCCGGTAAACACAATCATGTGTACATCGGGATGCTTGACCAAATGAGCGCCCACCGTAGACCCTGGACCGGGGATATATTGGAAAACGCCTTTGGGAATACCGGCTTCGACTAAAATCTCACTGAGCTTAGCGGCAATCACGGCGGTGGTCGCTGCGGGCTTGAGTAAAGCGCAGTTGCCGGTCACCAGCGCAGCAACGGTCATACCGGTGGGAATAGCTAGGGGAAAGTTCCAGGGCGAGACCACTAGCACAATCCCTTTAGGCTGATAGAAGTAGCGATCGCACTCTCCCGCCACGTCATAATTTATTTCTGCATCCAGCCGCTCCATCTCTGCCGCATAGTACCGACAAAAATCTGCTGCTTCGGACACTTCCGCATCAGCCTGATGCAGGGGTTTACCGCCTTCAAACACCATCCAGGCATTCAGCTCATGGCGACGCTGTTCTAAGAGATCGGCGGCCCGTCGCAGGATATGGGCACGTTCGGTAGCTGGCGTCTTTTTCCAGGTCTTAAAGGCGGTCTTAGCAGATGCGATCGCAGCTTCTGCCTGTTCAATAGTCACCTGCCCCACGGTGCCAACAATCTCACTGGGGTCCGATGGGTTGACCGATTGAAGCGTCTTTTCGGTCTGTACAGATTCACCATTGACCAGTGGCCAATACGACTGACCCAGCTGCTGTTTAACCGTTGCTAAAGCATCGGTGGCGCTGTCTCTAGCGGTTGCGATCGCAAAGTCCGTATCCGCAGCGGGGGCAAACGGTAGTCGATTCTCTTCTGGGGTAACTGCATCACTATCGGCATCGCCTTCGCCCCAAACTGGCGGCGCGAGCAGCGCGTCGGCGTCCACATCTGACACACTCTGGCGCAAAAAGGAACTGTTGGCCGTATTCTCCAGCAGTCGCCGGATCAAATAGGCCATCCCCGGAATCAGTTCACCGTAGGGACAGTACACCCGCACCCGATGCCCGCGTTTCGCCAGAGCCGCCGCCAGGTTATCGGCCATGCCGTAGAGCACCTGAAACTCGATGTGGCGCTGGGGAATGTCCAAGGCGTCAGCAATGGCAATGGCGTTGGCCTGGGAACGGACATTATGGCTGCCGATGGCGGCATACAGATGCTCGTGATTTTCCAGCAGCAGCCGGGTCATGCGCTCGAAGTTGGCATCTGTTGAAGACTTGTGGTTATACACCGGCGTAGTCCAGTGATTTTGACGAGCGATAATTGTCTCTTGGTCCCAGTAAGCTCCCTTGACCAGCCGAATCGTAATCGGGGTCCCTCGCTGCTTAGCCCAGGTAATGAGGTCTTTGAGATCGGTGTAGCTGTCGCGTAGATACGCCTGGAGCGTGATACCGATGTCGGTGCGATCGCAAAACTCTGCTTCACTTAGCAGCTGTTTTAGCGTAGCCAGCGTGGCATCTTTGTAGCGATACTGCTCCATGTCGAAATGGACTGCCGAGCCCACATCTTTAGCTTTACGCAGCAGCATCCGGATGCGATCGCTCACTTTTGCCTGGGAGCCAGCCACATCCAGCGGGTCAAACTGGGAATAAAACGCCGTCAGCTTAGCGGTTACTTGAACCTTAGGGAGTGTGGCACCGTCAGCCTTATCCACCTGGGAAACCGCTGACCATTTTTGGGCAGCTTCGCTCAGCTGGCCCATTAGGGTCAAATACTTATCTAAATAGCTCTGCGCCTCAGCTTCTGTAATTACGGCTTCCCCCAGCACATCCATCGTGAATGTCATGGACTGCTTGCGCAGCTTTTCAATGCTTTTGCGAGCTTCTTTGAGCGTTGCTCCCGCAATATATTTACGAGCCAGAGTTTCTATCGCCGTTGACAGGGTGGTGGCCGCCGCTTTTCCGGGCATTGAGTCGGCTGCCGTAAAGTTGAGCAGTCCCTTGAGCGCAGGCGGTAGCTCTACGTCTTCAACACTGAGATACTCCTGCAGGTGTCGAGCGACTTCAGCCTTAGTGGTCAGGGCAGGCAAACAGTCAATCAGCCGAAACAGCTGGACCCGCAACCCAGGGTTATCCATGGTCCAGCTCATCAGCTTGTCGTCCCAGCGTAGCTGATCCTGCATTTTGGCAAACAGAGAGCGATTTTCGGTACTTTCTGCCAGTAGCTCTTTTGCGATCGCTTGCACCCGGTTCTCATTTATAGATGCAATCCCATTGACACGCTCAAAACCCATACCAATGCTCCTGAAGTCTGTGTTTTGCCATTGCTGATGTAGGCAATAAACCAGTACACCATCAGGGCAATGCGTCATTGTCTTGTCGATGAGATCATATCGAAGATTAGCGGTGCCAATAGAGTCACCTAGCTCGCAAAGTAGACAAACGATAACATCCCCGTCTATACAAAATTTCCCCTCAGCTCCAGCAATCACTTAAGAGCTAAGGGGAAACTATCTTGGCTATCTGGTGCCGGGTTGCCTGCTAAGCAAACAAAATCAATCAGGCTCCAGAATTAAATGTACAGACGTTCCATGGAACGTCTCTTCAACATCATTTTTTGGATCGTATAAAATCCGTATCCCTAGACAGACATCGGTTCCAACTGCGATAGGTCCGCCGATTCAGCGACCTCTGGCGTATCCTCAATCGGATTGCGCGATTTAATTAGCTCAATCGCTCGGCTCACCTGCTCTGGGAAAATCACAATCAGCGCATCTTCAGGCGCATGTTCGAGAGCAGACTCAATGGCGGCTATTTCATCCAACTGCACCACGTGGGGCACCGATGATTCAGCCTGAGCAATCCCTTGAACAATCAACCCCGCCGCATTGCCAGCAGGACGACCGCGACTGTCGTCATCTTCTTTAACAATAATGTGGTCAAAGATAGTGGCTGACAGATGGCCCAAACCAATCAGATCCTCATCCCGGCGGTCTCCCGGTCCACCTACTACACCAATTGTGGGGCCAGACCAGTTCTTGACAAAGCTACCCACCGCTTCATAACCAGCCGGATTATGGGCATAGTCCACCAGCACGTGGTAGCGGCCAAAGTTAAACAGATTCATCCGGCCCGGTGTTTGCTGAGCCGAGGCTTCAAAGCTACGCAGCGCCGCCCGAATTTGCTCCACCTTAATACCCTGAACAAAGGTAGCCAGACTAGCGGCCAGGGCGTTAGCGATCATAAACGGTGCTCGACCGCCCAGGGTCAGCGGTACTTTTTCAACATGCTCAATTCGATGAACCCAGTCATGCTGCAGAATAACAATGTGACCATCGTCGCAAACAGCAGCAATGCCGCCCTCTCGAACGTGATCCTGCACTAGAGCATTCTGCGGGTCCATCGAGAAGTAGGCCACTTTGCCCGCCACTCGATCGGCCATGGCTACCACTCGCTCATCGTCGGCATTGAGTACGGCATAGCCGTCAGCATGGACGGCCTCAGCGATGACTCCTTTGACCCGCGCCATTTGATCGATAGTGTCAATATCGCCTAGACCCAGGTGATCGGCTGCTACGTTTAGCACCACGCCCACATCACAGTTAGTAAACGCCAGACCTGAGCGCAGAATACCGCCTCGGGCCGTTTCTAATACCGCCATCTCCACAGTGGGGTCACGCAAGATAATCTGCGCGCTCTGCGGTCCGGTGGTGTCACCTTTTTCAACCAGATGGTCTCCAATGTAAATACCATCGGTGGTAGTAAAGCCAACAGCATCGTAAACCTGTCTGGCGATGTGAGTAATCAAACGAGTAGTGGTGGTTTTGCCATTGGTGCCGGTAACCGCCACGATGGGAACTCTCGTCGGCGCTCCTGGGGGAAACAGCATCTGTAAGATTGGCGCCGCCACGTTGCGAGCCACACCCTGGCTGGGTGCTAGGTGCATCCGCAGACCTGGAGCGGCATTGACTTCTACAATGACACCATCGGCCTCACGCAGCGGCTTGGTGATATCGGTGGTAATGACATCAATACCGGCAATGTCGAGATCAATAATCCGAGAAACCCGCTCTGCTAGCCACACGGTCTCTGGATGGATATCATCAGTGCGGTCAATGGCGGTGCCGCCAGTGCTGAGGTTGGCAGTTGCCCGCAGGTAGCCGATTTGTCCCGGCTCCAATACCGTATCTAGAGTCAGGCTTTGACGGCTGAGCATCTTATCAGTAGAGGCGTCCAGCTGGATCTGGGTCAGCACATTGTCATGACCGTTACCCCGACGCTCGTCTTGATTCTCTTGCTCGACTAATTCTGCAATCGTGCTGTGGCCGTTGCCTACCACATGGGCTGGCACTCGCTCTGCTACCGCAACGACCTGATGGTTCACCACTAAGATGCGATGGTCGCGCCCAGCATAGAAATGCTCAACCAGTACGCCTTTGGAAACCTCTTTGGCCCGGTCGTAAGCGTCTTCTGCCTGCTGCCAGGAGCGAATATTCGTCGTGATGCCGCGCCCGTGGTTGCCGTCCAATGGCTTAATGACAATAGGATAGCCTCCTAGACGGTCAATGGTGGACTCCAGATCGTCAAAGCTGTAAATTAGCTCTCCAGCAGGAACGGGAGCCCCCATACTGGTTAGGACCGCTTTAGTCCGCTCTTTGTCACAGGCTAGCTCTACGCCTAGCACGTTGCTAGACGAACTTAAAGCCGCCTGGACACGCTTTTGATATTTGCCATAGCCCAGCTGGAACAGGTCACAGTTTTCCAACTCCATCCAGGGAATACCGCGAGCTTCTGCCTCAGTGACAAGCGCTTCGGTCGTCGCGCCTAGGGAAGCTTTTACCCGCAGCTCTTTGAGGTCGGCTAAATCTATTTGCAGCTCTCGCTCAGGGTAAGTGCCTGTATCTATAATGCTCTGACACAGACGGACAGCGGCTCTAGTGGCGTAGCGTCCTGCCTCTTCGTTTTTGTATTCGACAACAACCTGATAGATACCGGGGGTGCTGGTTTCTCGGGTGCGGCCAAAGCCAACGATCATACCCGCCATCACCTGCAGCTCTAGGGCAACATGCTCGACGATATGGCCCATCATCGTGCCGTCTTGCACACGGCTCAAAAATCCGCCTCGACACCCGGGAGAACAGTGATGTTCTTCAAGGCTGGGAAGCACCTGCACTAGACCATCGTAAAAACCGGGCAAGGTATCAGAAGGTCTGTCAGCCAGCTTCTCTAAATCCAGACGTACAACAACTAGCTTTGGACGACGAATACTCCAATAGTTGGGCCCGCGAAGGGTGCGAGTGTGCAGAATTTTCATAGGCGATAAGTGTGTTTGATATAGATGCAACAGAAATCAGGTACAGCCTTTTATCAATTCACAGGTTCTCAATGGCATAGAAGGGCCTGCACTAGGAGAAAGCCTGAAAATCATGGTGGGCTGTTCAACGGTTCATGTATTTTTGTTAATTCAGCTACAGATGTATTTGATTTTAGGTGAATGCTCTAGAACTTCAACCACAATATTTCGAGAAAAGGATCCTAAATTTGTCGTAATCCTGCGGAAATTTGGCCAGTTCAATGGGTTCTTGAGATGTTGAGCAACTGGATTGAAAGGGTATCAAGCAGCTGTATTGAATAATACAACGACCGTTGAGAAACGCTGAAAGCGTTCTTTTGATGTCATTGCTCCATGACATTCAATAAAATCAGCTATGCAATATCTGCATTCTATGCATGCGCGAGCGGCTAACACCGCTGACTCAAACGTGAGAGATACTGCTTAGGCTAGGCATGCAGACCGAACGCCGTTTGTAATCGTAGCGATCTCCTTCGTTGAGGACATGAACCTTCAGATCGTGCAAACTCAAAGGAGAAGCCTCGCTAGAGCTACGGTAGTTGGTGTGGGTTAGCTCTCCTGGATCGATGATAGTGATAGACCCCTTACCGATGACATCAAAGGTGCCATCACCGTTGAACGCTGCACAGGTATCTTCATCAATACCAATGCCGAGCTTATCGGGGTGGGCTGCGATCGCGCTCATTAGCCGCGCCATCCGATTACGGTTATGAAAATGCTGGTCCACCAGTAGCTCAGGGATAATCCCCAATCCATCCATCAGATCCACCAGCGAACGATTGGGAGATTCGCCGCTGCTGCCACCGGAAATCATCTTTTCACCCATCACCGCGGCCCCCGCACTAGTGCCAGACAGGACCAGCGTGCCGGTGTGCAAACGCTTTTTGATCGTCGTTAAAAAAGTACTACTGTGGATAAACTCATACAGCCGCACCTGATCCCCCCCCGACAAAAAGACGCCCGTGCAGCTATCGAGCAGCTCCAGCCAGCGGTCTTCATCACACTCACCGGGACGGCGAATATCTAGTACCTGAACCGCCTTGGCCCCCAGCTGGGTAAAGATCCGTCGATAGCGCTCGCCAACCACGCTGGGTTCTTGGGAGGCGCAGGGGACCACCCCAATCGTGGCCAGTTTGCCCCCCGCGCTATCAAAAAATTTTGTCAGTATGGTACGCTTTCCGACCTTGTCTTCTGCCCCTCCAATGACCATGATGGGGTGCTGGGTCGGAGTTACCATAGCTTGCGGAACAATAAAGAGAGTTTGACCAATGCAAAATCGCACTTCTATGTAGTAAATCACATAGTCGCGAGGCTAACAAAGCTCAAAAAAATCTTCCCTCAGCGGAATTAGCCATCGGGGTACAGCCTAAGCACCCGAACGGACCAGCGACCTGGCAACATCGATACATACAGCCAGAGACGCATCAGTTTTAATCGCCTGGGGATCCAGGTGGGTGCGGGTAGCCCGATAGCCTCGCTGACTCAACGTCTCAATCAGTCGGTCCCTGGGCGGAATATCCGTCTGCCCCTGGCGACCAACGTCTGCTAAGGGATAGTAATAGGGCGGCATCGTGGCTTCATCGGCCATGACCGTCAGCAGCCGCTGTACTTGCGGGGGCCACTGGCTAGCCAGTGCGGCCATCTGACGGACATAGTCTTTGTCGTGGAGCGGTCCTAGCCACATAGGACCACTGACCGCTGGCGCTTTGCCGCAGCTCTCACAGGTCAGCTGCCCCAGCTGTCGCCAGTCGGCTGAGCGAAACTGACCACAGCCATGGCAGTAGGCTAAAAATCCATAGTGAACCAGCTGCGGTCCTGGTAATACTCGCACCATTGCTCGATGGATCGTGCCATTAAAAATTGAGAACACGGGTTCAATATGCATGCCTCGCTCAGCGGCCCTTTGAGCAGCACAGCCAATTAAAAGACGCAGTCCCTGCTCATGGACAGCAGGATGGCTGCGGGCACAGGCTCCATAAATTTGAATACTTTTATCGACCGCGTGGCCCCCGGTGGTGCGTCCGTCGGTGCTAGTCAGATACAGCAGACCGCCAAATTTAATCGCCCACAGCGCTGTGCTGACAAACGGCGTCGGACTGCCAAAGCTATCAATATCAATCAGGTCGTAGTAGTCCTGCTGCTGAGCACAGCTAAAAAATAGCTGGTTAGCATCCTGATGGGTGATGCGATAGGTTTCTGGGGCCATGCCCTGACGCAAGTTGTCGCTCAAGACTGGCTGCAGCTCTGGGTTACCCTCATTGGCCCACACCCAGTCTGCTTTGGCTTCCAGGTGATAGCGCAGGGAGCGCACCCCGCAACCGGTCATGGCATCGATAACCCGCAGCCGGCCATGCTGTTGCCGATAGAGAGCGGCGGCTAACACCGCCAAATCTCGCCCTATTTGACTAGACGATCGGTAAAAGGCATTTGCGATCGCAAACCGAGCCTGTCCTTCCTGCCGCTGGGCTGCCCCATCCACTACATCACCGTCTCAATCGCCACTTTTAGCTGTTCTGCGCTGAGCGTAGTAATCACAAAAACTTCCTGTACCGATTTTCCCTTACGGGCGATCAGCTTAAACCCACCCCGAATCGGTACCGACACCTTTAAACGCATCTGTGGTGCGTGAGAGCGTCCCCGACTAATCACGCCGGGAGTCAGCGTCTTAATTTTGGCTTGGGCTGCCAGCTTTTGAAGAATAGCAATCAGTCCCGGTACATGGGTGGAATGATTGAGCACGACTCGTCCCGGAGTTTCCTTAGCATTAGAAGCGGCCATCAGCTAGGCCTTCTCCAAGGGTGCCATGGTGAGTCCAGCTCGAATCAACTGACTGTGATACAGCTCTGCCTGCTCCAACGGCCCCACCCACACTGTTGCCTGTCCCTCGTTATGGATCTGGTTTGTCAGCTTCCAAGCCTGGTCCGGAGTCATATGGGGAATATATTGCACCAGCGTTTCAGCCACATGCTGAAATGTGTTGAAATCATCGTTGAGGACAATGACTTTGTAATCAGGATAGGGCTTTCGGGTGGTTTGGTTAGCCCTCTCTTTGGTCACAGTCGGTGCCGCAGACGTGGCCTGAATGCCTGGCTTAAGAACTACCGCCTTCATAAAGTATGTCTTTGCAAGGACAACGGACATCACGATCGGACTCTGCAGATCGTCAATGTCTTTATATACAGTAACAAAATGCTTTGGGGGAGTGGTATCCACAGATCGGCATATACCGTCTAGTTGACTAGCTGCCCCCGCCTTTAAATGTCTCTAGTAGAAACACCCGTAAATACCTCCATCAGCTGTTGTCGGCCACGGCTTCAGCTGATCAAACCAGTTAGAAAGCCGTCACCTTTGTCAGTACCGTTGCGGACAAGGCTTTATATGCTCAATAATTACCCCAGCCTGCACTACCTCACGTAAGCATTTAATTCAGCCGTACAAGCGTTTCACGGAACGCCTCTTCATACCTAAGGAAAAATATTATGAAAAACTGGCGCTGGTTACAGGGCATCGGTATCGGCATCATGATGGCTGGCGGAGCCACTGCAATCCAGGCAGCAGAGCCCACACCGCTACGACCGCTGCAACTAGCCCAGAGCTATACCGATCTCGTCGCCGTCTCGCTTTTTCAGCATTACACAGCAGGCTATCCGGCCCCTGTACTGACAGAGGGCATGTCCTCTCGGGAAATTGACTCGGTGCATGTTACGTTCGTGCGCCGTCTGATGAGCCAAGCCGGCGACGACGGTGCCATTGTGGGCTACAAGGTTGCCCTAACCAATCCGACTGTCCAGGCCCAGCTGGGGGTCAATCATCCGCTTTATGGCTTTTTACTAGAAGATATGCTGCTAGACAGCGGCTCTACTTTACCCATCCGATTTGGCAGTCGCCCCCAGGCTGAAGGCGATCTGATGGTGCGGGTGGGCAGCGCTGATATCAATCAGGCAGACACAGATTTAAAACTGCTGGCCAGTTTGGATGCGGTCATTCCATTTTTAGAACTTCCCGACCTGGTGTACGAAGAAAGCGCCAATGTCAACGCAGGTGCTCTGGTCGCCGTCAATGCGGGCGCTCGCTATGGAGTCATCGGCGACCCTATGGAGCTATCCGATGGTGACAGCGGTCTGGAGCAGCTGGCAAATATTCGCGTCGTCCTTAGTAACGACCAGGGACAGTTTTTAGCTGAAGGCGATAGCACCGCGCTGCTGGGTCATCCCATCAATGCCGTTCGCTGGCTACGCGACACGTTGCAAACCCTGGGTGTCGAGCTAAAACCGGGGGACCTGCTATCGCTTGGCTCAGTCACCCCACGGATCCCCATTGACAGCGAGTCTGAGATTGAGGGGATCGAAGCTCGATATTTTGGGCTAAAGACCGACAATCGATCGATCGATCTAGAAATATCGTTTGATGTCCCTGACAAAGATGACTAGGGCGATCACAATCTCTTTTTTGAAATTCTTTTAGCCTGGGTAATGTCCATAACACCCGCAGCTCAGAAAATTTACGGGCTGTGTTTTGTTAACCAGGCGCTACGGGGGATTGACCCAGCATCTTCCAAACTACATACACTGGGCGGCTTCACTGCAAAGAGAGATTTTGGGCAGAGTACGTCTATCGGTAGTGCTGTAAAGACAGTTTTCCAACTGGTTCTCTTAAAAGTTACCGAAACGAGTTCTGAAAAACCTGTAGTTATCCGGTAATAAAAGTTAAGCGCACGCCCTAGTTTCGCCCAGTCAGAGGTTGTCCCGGAAAAGTCGTCATGTCTATTCGTTCGCGTCTTACACAAGCTTCGCTCGCCATTTTGATGGTGGCCGTCGCCGGTCCTAGCTACGCTGTTCAGTTTCCTAATACCAGCGATCGCGGTGCTCCAGCCAGAGGACCGTCTTTAGGTACCCGAGGCGAAATCTGCCTGGATGTGGACCAGCGGCCATCGCTGACGTCGTTGCTACCCCACAATGCGATCGCAACCGCGTTTGGAGCTGATGCCGATATCCCCATGTCCCTGTGGTTCTACATTCCTGAAACCGGGGCCGCCGGTGCCGAACTGATCGTAGTCAATGAACTGGGCGAGGAAATCTATCAGCAGACAGTTGAGCTGCCCAGTGAGCCTGGCACCATTCAGGTGATGCTTCCCACCTACGAAGCAGATGGAGAGACGCCCACCTTTACTTCGGGTAGCCTCTACTACTGGGACTTTGCGCTGATCTGTGACCCTAGCGATCGCACAGACGATATCCTGCTCGGTGGCGGGATTCAGCGGCTCGATGCCAGCCCAGACTTTTTAGCTCAGCTAGAAGCCGTTGATGATGACCCGCTGGCTCAGGCGGCCCTCTATGCCCAGCAGGGTGCCTGGCAAGAAACCATTGCTCTAGCAGCCTCCGTACGGTCCGAATACCCTGATGCCTGGAACGAGCTGCTGCTATCGGTGGACCTGGATGCAGTGGCCGACCAGCCCATTATCGGCCAGCCCAGTCTGTCGACCCCGGCGGCGGCCACGCCCAATGCGACCCCCAACAGCTCCAGCAGTCTGCAAAGATTGTTAGAGGGAATCGACCGTAGCGCTGAATAATGGCTCTCAAAAAACGTTGGTGGCAGTGGCGAGGGGTGCTGGTCGCGACACCGACAGTCACCTTGTTTGTGGTGCTGCTGCGGGTGGCAGGATTGCTGCAGCCCCTAGAGTGGCGCACCTACGATCAGTATCTCCAGTGGCGCCCTGACCAAGCAGATACCCGGATTGCCATTGTAGGCATCGACGAAACAGACATTCGGCAGCAGGGACAGGCCATTCTATCCGACGCGGTCTACGCCGAGACCATCCGCAAACTCTCTGCCCAGGGACCTCGGGCCATTGGACTCGATATCTTTCGAGATATTCCAGTGGAGCCGGGTCATGCCGAACTGGAGGCCGTTTTTCGCAATACGCCTAATCTGGTGGGCATTCGTACCGTTTTAGGCGATAGTCAAGACCGCGATATTATTGACGCAGCTCCCACCCTGGCGGAGCTGGGGCAGATCGGTGTCAATGACGGCATTGTCGATAACGACAACACCATCCGCCGGGGACTGCTCCAGGTCACCACGCCCGAGGGTGAGATTCTCCCTAGCCTAGCCCTTTATCTGGCGCTGCTGTATCTAGATGCGGAAGGCATTGCCCCTGAACTGACCGACAAACCTGATGTCTGGCGTTTAAATCAGGCTGTTTTTCGCCCCTTAGAAACCAACGACGGGGGCTATGTCCGCGCTGATGCCCAAGGGTATCAAATCTTGATCGACTATCGCGGCGGCAGCGAGTTCTTTGAAACCGTTCCCCTCAGAGATGTGCTCAACGACCGGCTGCCCGAGGACTGGGCTAAAGATCGCGTCATTTTGATTGGCCCTGTGGCCGAAAGTCTTAAAGATCGTTTTCTAGTCCCCCACAGCAGTGAGATGCTGGCTCTGCCCAAATACATGGCAGGCGTGGAAATCCACGCGAATTTGACCAGCCAAATCATTAGCGCGGCGCTCGACGGTCGAGCACTGATTCGCACCTGGCCCGAAGCCGCCGAGATTCTCTGGATTTTTCTGTGGGCCACCCTGGGGGCCATGATTACCTGGATCCAGCGCAATCCTGGTAAGCGCAGCCTGCTACAACAAATTGGGCTGATTGGGGCCAGCGCCTCTGCTCTGATTGTCGGAGCCTATGGTCTGCTGCTGGTGGGCTGGTGGGTGCCGGTAATTCCACCGCTGATGGCGCTGGTGGGTGCTGCCACCGGGGTCAACACCTATCTGGCCCATAGCGCCAGTCAAATTAGACGTACGTTTAACCGCTATTTAAGCGATCAGGTAGTGGCTAATTTGCTGGATAATCCCGAGAATTTAAAGCTGGGGGGAGAAACCCGCGAGATCACGATACTGACCTCAGATTTGCGAGGATTTACTGCCCTCTCAGAACGACTGTCGCCAGAAAAAGTGGTAGAGATTCTCAATCTCTATTTGGGCTATATGTCCGACGTGATTGACCGCTATGGCGGCATTATTGATGAGTTTATGGGGGATGGCATTTTAGTCATTTTTGGTGCACCGCAGTTTAGAGAAAATGACGACCATCCCGATCGAGCTGTGGCCTGTGCGATCGCAATGCAGCAGGCGATGGTGGCCGTCAACGACGCCATGGCAGCCAGAGGCTTTCCTGAACAGGAAATGGGTATCGGTATCAACACAGGTCAGGTGGTTGTAGGCAACATCGGCTCTGAAAAACGTACCAAGTACAGCGTTATCGGCGGCGCGGTCAACCTGGCATTTCGTATTGAGTCCTACACCACGGGCGGGCAAATCTTTATCTCTGAAGATACTCACCAGAAGATTGGCACTATCAACAGCCACCATCTCGCTATCCAAAGCAAAGTGGATATCTATCCCAAAGGAATTAAGCGCCCCATCACCATTTACGACGTGACCGGTATCGGCGGCGATATTTATAACCTGTCTCTGAGCCCGTCGGAGCTGATTCTAGAGGCGCTAGCTCAAACCATTTCCGTTGAGTATGTGCCCCTAGAGGGCAAGCAGGTAGGCGAAGCCCACCACAGCGGCAGTCTACACAAACTCTCCGCTAAGACCGCCCTGCTCCACATCAAAAATGCCGAACCGCTTAACCTGCTGAGCAATATCAAACTGGTGATAACGGACCACCAGGCCCCTGAGACAGTCTCTAACTCAGATATCTACGCCAAGGTTCAACAGACAGGCGACGATGAGAGCTGGTATGTGATTACCTTTACCTCCCGTTCACCGGGGGTGATCAGCTGGATGAATCAGCAGCTCATCGAGTCGTAGCTGTTTACTTTAGCTCTCGTAAGATCACCAAGGCTTTCTCAACGTGCTTCTTAGGACTGAACTGCGAGTTAAAGACATGGCGCACGGTGCCGTTTTTATCAATCACGTAGGTGACTCGACCGGGCAAAAATCCCAGCGTAGACGGCACACCATAGGCCCGACGCACGCTGGCATCTGAGTCGCTCACCAAGGTAAATGGCAGACCGCACTTAGCCGCAAAGGCTTTATGGGACTCCGGCGAATCGCTACTGATGCCGATCACCTCGGCGTTTAGATCCTGAAAGCTTTGAAAGCCATCGCGAAACGTACAGGACTCAATAGTGCAGCCGGGCGAGTCATCCATTGGATAAAAATAAAGCACGACGGCCTTATGTCCCCGAAAATCCGCCAGCGTCACTGACTCACCGGTTTGCGATCGCAGGGTAAAGTTCGGAGCCATATCGCCTGCTTTGATTGCCATCGTCTACATTCCTTAACATTGTTAATATTTATTTAGCATACTGTCTTTGTAGAAAATCATTTTTCTGCCTTAGTTCCCTTTCTTCTAGCCATGCGTATTTTGCTCTGGTTTCGCAACGACCTCCGTCTCCATGACCATGAACCTCTCCACCGCGCCCTAGAGCAAACCGCAGAGATCGTTCCCGTCTATTGTTTTGACCCGCGTCAGTTTGGGCAGACAAGCTTTGGCTTTGCCAAGACGGGGGCGTACCGGGCTCAGTTTTTATTAGAAAGCGTGGCCGACCTGCGGGCCTCGCTGCGGGCCAAAGGGTCAGATTTGATTGTGCGGCAGGGTAAACCCGAAGAAGAGGTAGCTGCGATCGCAAAGACTCTGCAGGTCGATGCCGTCTACTGGCACGAAGAAGTGACCAGCGAAGAGCTGGCCGTTGACAGGGCCCTAGAACAGCGGCTGAGTCAGCTTAAAATTGGCTTTGAAGTGTACTGGGGAGCCACTCTCTACCATCCCGACGATCTACCCTTTGAGATCTCTCAGCTACCCAAAGTCTTCACCTCATTCCGAAAAAAGGTCGAAAAAAGCAGCTCGGTCTATCCCACATTTTCTACGCCTAAGCAGCTGCCACCGCTGCCAGAGATCGAGCCCGGTGAACTCCCCAACCTTAAAGCACTGGGCTTAGAATCCAAAACGATCGACCTACGCGGTGTCCTCACCTTTAAAGGCGGCGAAACCGAGGCCATCAAGCGACTCAAACACTATTTTTGGGATGCAGACAAACTCCGCGTCTACAAACAAACTCGCAATGGCATGCTAGGGGCAGACTACTCGTCTAAATTCTCTCCCTGGCTAGCGCTGGGATGTCTCTCTCCTCGCTATATCTACCAGGAAGTCGGCACCTACGAAGCCGAGCGCGTCCGCAATGATTCCACCTACTGGCTGGTATTTGAGCTGCTGTGGCGAGACTTTTTTCGATTTATCTGTACCAAGCACGGTGATACGGTCTTTTATCCAACCGGGCTGCGGGGGCTGCGGGTCGACTGGAAACAAGACTGGCCCCGTTTTGAGCAATGGACCTGTGGTGAAACCGGTTATCCCCTGGTAGATGCCAATATGCGAGAATTAGCGGCCACCGGATTTATGTCCAATCGCGGTCGCCAAAATGTCGCCAGCTTCTTAACCAAAAATCTCGGTATCGACTGGCGCATGGGGGCAGAGTGGTTTGAGTCTCTGCTCATCGACTATGACGTCTGTAGCAACTGGGGTAACTGGAACTATACCGCCGGAGTGGGTAACGACGCTCGCGGCTTTCGGTACTTCAATATTCCTAAACAGTCCAAAGACTATGACCCCGACGGCAGCTATGTAAAACACTGGCTGCCAGAGCTTAAAAAAGTACCCCGCAAAAAGATTCATAGTCCATGGAAGCTGGACGCAGACGAGCAAAAGCGCTGTAACGTGCAGCTAGGCGTAGACTATCCCAATCCAGTAGTAGACTTACAGAAATCCGTACAGCGCAACGAAAAAATCTACGACACTGCCGTTGAGGTGAGGCGATAGCTGAAGCTCCCTCATCTTTCTACAGCAATGGCTTTCTAGCAACAAACACCGTATGCCCCGGAGCTAGTTTGTACTTACCGTAGCCACGCATGACCTGCACCTTAAAGCCTACTTGTCTGAGTCTGTGGGTAATGTCAACAGATCGGTATAGCTGAACATGGTGAACCTCATCATCGCGTCGATACTGATCGCCGGATTTGCGCAGGGTGACAATACGCCGCGTCAGTGTGGACAAAGCTGAATTTTCTTCTTTCTCTACTAGAACAATCCAGTCCTTACCTTCAGTAAACCGTTGACGATTGTTGGGAGTTACCTGACCCGGTTCGAGGATATCAAAGATAAAAACGCCGCCGGTCGTCAACGTCTGATAAACACGCGCAAAGAACTGCTGCAGCAGCTTCTGATTATTGTTTGGGTCAAACAAATAGTTCAGGCATTCGCCTATGGAAGTGACAACACGACAAGATGGCAAATCCACCTTAAACAAAGAGGCCACCCGAAACTCAGCCTGGGGTACTTTTTCTTTGGCTAAGGCCACCATCGCTCCAGAAATATCGATGCCTAGAACCTGATACCCCTTTTGGACAAACTCCAGCGCAGAAATACCGCTACCACAGCCCAAATCAACAATCAGTCCGTCGTGGATACTGAGACGGCTCAAAATATCGAGAATACCAACGGCGGATTTACGAGCGTGCTCGCCGTAACCAGTATCGTGAATATATGCGAGATCTTGCTTGTAGAAGTCTTGCATGCTTACACTTGCCACCGCTGACTTGGAAGATAGTCGATTTTATTCATCATGAAACAAACGAGTATTTCTAATCCCCGTAGCATAGACAGGCGACGCTGATGAGAATTGAGCACCGAGGCGATCACCAGCGATCGTCGCGATAATCTCGGTCACGGTAGTCCTGGTCGCGATAGTCCTGGTCGCGGTAGTCACGATTCTGTCGATCTCCCGGCTCACGATACTGTCGGTCGCCTCGCTCTGGCGGATATCTCCGGTCGTCATAGCCGCCCGAATATCGTTGATCTGGATAGCCCTGGTCCGCATAGCCACGGCCCTGTTCTGGATAGCCACGGCCCTGTTCTGGATAGCCACGGTCCTGATACCCACCACCGTAGCCCGGCTCCTGAGCTCTTCCTCCATAGCCGCGATCGTCGTAGCCGCCATAGGGATCGCGATAGTCTCTGCCGTAGGGACTGCCATAGGGATCGCGCTGGGGTTTTCCACCGCTCTCCACATAGCGCTTAAGCTGGTAGGCCATCCGCCGCAGCCCGTCGCGCTCATCTTCTCGGATAAAGGGTAAAAATACTCCCGCTAGGGGGCCCATAAAGATATCTCGATGCAGATAGCGAGTTCGCCCCGGTGTAATTTCTTGCATCTCAAACGAATGCTCTGTTTTTAAGCCTGGAATTTTCGATACCCAGCGTAGACAGCTACCGGGTCGCAGGGTGGTTACTACGGGCTGAAATTCTGTATCTGCGTCCCCTTCGATCCGCTGCATCGCCAAAAAGACCTCACGACCCAGCATAAAGTTAGCGCGCGGGTCACAGTCATACAAAAAGGTATTCCAGTAGCGCCAATCTTCCTTGCGCACCAAGGCATCCCACACGTGCGCAGCAGGGGCATTGACTTCAATTTCGGCGTAAAGACTAGGCATGGTAGGAGGGCAATGGGCAATGGGCAATGGGCAATTTGAGGATTTCGTGGGGACGTTGCATGCAACGTCCCCACGAAATTATTATTTCTTGAATGGGTTTTATTTGGATGATTCCAGGGGTCGCAAGATAGTACCTTCAGGGCTTAACATTTTGTTACTACATACCTATTTCCCACTATCCGAGGGCTTTGAAAATGGTCAGTCTGACACCCAACTCTAGCTACAGTTTAACCATCCGTATGCATGTGCCCAACCAGACTGGCATGCTGGCACAGGTGACCCAGGCGATTGCTAACGCCGGCGGTAGCTTGGGCGATATTGATGTAGTCGAGCGGTGTCGAGAGAATGTTACCCGAGATGTGAGTGTGGATGCCGCTAGTGCTGAACATGCTGACGAAATTATGCAAGCGGTCTATGGACTGGACCAAATTGAGGTCATTAATGTCCATGACCGTACGTTTAAGCTCCACGAAGGGGGCAAAATCCACATGGTGTGCAAAGCTCCGGTGCGCACCCAGGAAGATTTGGCCATGGCCTATACCCCCGGTGTGGGGCGGGTATGCTCTGAAATTGCCAGGCATCCAGAACGGGTATATGACCTAACGATTAAGTCCAATACAGTGGCCATCATTACCGATGGCAGTGCGGTGCTGGGGCTAGGAAATCTGGGCCCAGCAGGAGCCCTACCGGTGATGGAAGGCAAGGCAATGCTGTTTAAAGAATTTGCTGGGCTAGACGGATTTCCAATCTGCCTGGATACCCAGGACACCGACGAAATTGTAGAAACCATCAAGCGGATTGCTCCCGTATTCGGCGGTATCAATTTGGAAGATATTAGCGCCCCTCGCTGTTTTGAAATCGAGGCACGGCTGCAGCAGGAGCTGGATATTCCTATTTTCCATGACGACCAGCATGGTACCGCCATCGTCAGTTTGGCCGCCTTAGTCAATGCGCTTAAGGTAGTCGACAAAACGCTGAACGAGATCAAGCTCGTGATCAATGGTGCTGGAGCAGCTGGTCTGGCCATGGCTCGTCTGTTTAGAAAAGCCGGTGTCACTAATATCACAGTCTGTGACTCAAAAGGAATTATTAGCCGGGACCGCACCGACCTCAACTCTCGTAAGCAGGAATTTGCTGTGGACCAAAGCGGTACTCTAGCAGATGCGATGGCAGGCGCAGACGTATTTATGGGGGTAAGTGCCCCCGGTGTAGTCACGGTCGATATGGTGAAAGCGATGGCCTCAGACCCGATTGTCTTTGCCATGGCCAACCCGATTCCTGAAATTCAGCCCGAGCTGCTGGACGGCATCGTGGCGGTGATGGCGACTGGCCGTAGCGACTATGCGAATCAGATCAACAACGTGCTGGCATTTCCAGGACTGCTGCGCGGAGCCATTGACTGTCGTGCAGAGGCAATTACCACCGGCATGTTTTTACAAGCGGCCCATGCGATCGCAACTCTGATCCCTGATAGCGAACTGCGTGCCGACCACATCGTCCCTTCGGTATTTGACAGCCGCGTCGCTCATGCAGTATCAGCCGCTGTCCAGCAGGCCGCCCGCGACGCCGGCATCGCTAGAAATTAACGGCTAATCAAAACGCTGTTGTGTCCTCAGTGGATGTCCTCTACATCCTGCTTCGGAGAACTTCGCTCTGGTGGCCAGCAGTTGGGCTATCTTAGGTTTTGTGAGTCAGCCTCATGGCCTATTCATCTCTCCTTTAGGCACACTCAAGAAGAGATTTTTTGAGGACACCAGCCATGACCACAGCTAAGAAGTTCAATACACCGTCTAATCACACAGCTGCCTGGGTTGCCCAAACCTGGCTATCGTTTGTTATTTCCATTTCAGCCACGGCAGTTGGTATTGTTTACCTCCCCACGGATGTTTGGCTCAAGGGGTATCTGGGTATGGGACTCCTGTTTTCTGTTGGCTCTACCGTGAGTTTGTCCAAAACAATCCGCGACCAGGAAGAAGCCAAACGTATGCTGAGCCGCATTGATGAGGCTAAATTAGAGCGGCTCCTAGCAGACTACGATCCGTTCAAACAATAGAGGCTGGATTTCGTCGTAGTCTCACCATAAAGAAACCGTCCATATCTTGACGGTGAGGCCAGACGGTAGCCCAGCCCTGGTCGGTGACAAAGGGCGCAACAGGAGACTCTTTTGTTGGCGGGTAAATCTGCCAGTCAGGGTGATCCGAGAGAAATGATTGGATCAGATTTTGATTCTCATCAGGATGTAACGTGCAGGTGGAGTAAACCATCACGCCGTTGGGTTTTAACCAGTTTACAGCGGCCTCAAGCAGTTCTTGCTGTAGAGTAGTCAGGCTATCAATAGAGTCTGGGGTCTGTCGCCAGCGGGCATCGGAGTGGCGGTGCAAAGTCCCCAAACCAGAACAGGGAACATCCAGCAGCACCCGGTCGGCGATTCCTTTAAATTCGGGATGGTCACGGCTGTCGCCCATGACGGTTTCAATGCTGGTGAGCTGCAGACGTTTGGCATTCTGACGGATTTTATTAAGACGAGACGAGGTGCGATCGCAGCCCAGCACTCGACCTTGATCCTGCATTATTTCGGCCAGATGAGCCGTCTTTCCTCCTGGAGCGGCGCAGGCATCAATAATGGTTTCCCCAGACTGAGGATCCACCAAATAGCTCACCAGCTGGGCGCTACTATCCTGGACCATCCACCAGCCCTCGTCGTATCCCGGCAGCTGTCGGATATTACCCGTTGGCCCCACGATCCTGATACTGTCAGGCACAGCCGCCAGCGGAATCGCGTTAAAACCACGGTCCGTCAGCGCTGTCACTGCCTGGTCTACCGTTGTCTGCAAACGATTGACCCGCAAATCGGTCCTAGGTGCCTGGTTAAACCATTCGCACAGACTCGCCACCTCTGGTTCGGGTAGTAGCTGCTGCCACGCTTGAATAATCCAGTCCGGATAGCTGTGCAATACACCCAGGGACGCCGTATTTCCAGAGGGCAGCTGTAGCGGGTCCTCCCCCCCTGAACACAGCCGAATATACTGACGAAGCATGCCATTCACTACGCCGCTAAGCTTACCCAAACGCTGTTGTTTTGCCAGCTGCACCGTTGTATCCACAACAGCGTGGTCCGGCACATGGTCCAAGTAGCGCAGCTGATAAAACCCCAAGTGGAGAATACGTCTTAGCTCGACCGGCTGCTGGTCGGCAGGACGTTTTCCTAACTGATCAATGAGAGCATCTAGCGTCCGCTGCCGCCGTACGGTGCCATAGATCAGCTCCGTTGCTAGACGTCTATCAGCTGCCGATAAAACAAATTTGCCAATGCTCCGTTCTAGAGCCACATCGGCAAACGCACCTTTATCAATATCGCGAAGGACAACAAAGGCTAGCTGTCGTGCCAATAAACCGTTGGGCGTAGATGTCACAGGCAAAAATTGAAAAATACAGAAGACCGGGCCATAAACATAGCAAAGGAGCCCGGCTCACCGCGCTCCCCACATTTCGCACAACACTATAGCAGAATTAACTTTTGCCCTTCTTGCGCACCGGCTTGCGGTTATCTAGAGCTTCTTGAGAGCGCTTGCGTTTGTCCTGCCACTCTATCGCCGTTAGGTAAATGACCCCACCGGTTACTACAACCAGGAGTAGCGCTGCCAATGTAGCTAACACGCCGTACGCTTGGGCTTCTAAGGCACTTGTCATGGGCACATACTATGGAAAATCAACCAAAAAATCAGAAACCGTTACGGCCCCAAATCACCATGGAGATGGAAAAGCTAAAGAAAGAGAGTAGGGCAACCCAGCCTAGCGTCAAAATATCCATATCGTCTGACTTGTTTAGTAAATTAAAAACGCCGCTTAAACGGCTGCTTCTATCATACGGTAGATCAATGCCCGATTTTTGGGCGATGGCAAAATTGACACCCAGTAACAAACGCCATGGACCCAGAACGTATTGAATCTGTAAAAGTAGGTCTGATTGCCGCCATCGTAGGTATTGCGGCCAGTCTGGTTTTGTCCAGCATAGATATTCTCTTTATAGAAGACACATCGTTTACTCAGACCGTTTCTAACCTTTTGGTAGCTCAGGTCGTCCATGTTGCGATCGCAGCCGTATGCTGCTTTCTGTTTGGGGTGACCTACCGATACATTATTCGTCAAGATTCCAACCCTCATCTGCGTAGCGGGGCCGTTGGTGCTTTTGCGCTAACCCGCAGCCTTAGCCAGCTAGAAAGTGTTGACCTCTCAGAGCTAGCCAGTGTTTTACCCCTGAGCATTCCTATTGTTGAAAGCTTTGGCCTGTTTCTAACCGTGCGGCTAGTGCTGGACCTGGGCCTCAAACAACAGTGGCTTAAACCGTTTATCACGGTCCCCAGCGGCAGAGAATAACGGGCCATCGCCAGATAAACGTCTGGTCTGGGGCTTGCTCAGTTGGGTTATCCGTACCCCCCCATTGCCCCAGCTAAGTCTGTACAATCGATAGAAGCAAGAAAAGAACCCATACGCTTAGGCCCTTATGATTCCTACCGTTATTGAGCAGTCGGGTCGCGGTGAACGCGCCTTTGACATTTACTCCCGCCTTCTACGGGAACGCATTGTGTTTTTAGGTCAACAGGTAACGGCTGAGTCATCCAATCTGATTGTGGCGCAGATGCTATTTCTAGAAGCCGAGGACCCAGAGAAGGATATCTACTTGTATATCAACTCCCCCGGTGGTTCTGTATACGACGGTCTGGGCATTTTCGATACGATGAACCACATCAAGCCAGACGTGTCCACTATCTGTGTCGGTCTAGCGGCGAGTATGGGTGCCTTCTTGCTGAGCGCAGGTACCAAAGGTAAGCGCATGAGCCTGCCTAACTCTCGGATTATGATTCACCAGCCTTTGGGCGGTGCTCAGGGCCAGGCCACTGACATTGAGATTCAGGCTAAGGAAATTCTTTATATCAAGAAGACGCTAAACGATGCGCTAGCAGATCATACCGGGCAGCCTCTGGAAAAAATTTCAGAAGATACGGAACGGGACTTCTTTATGTCACCCAGTGAAGCCGTTGAGTACGGTCTAATTGACCAGGTGATTGACCGCCATGCCATTGGGGGTCGTCCCACGGCGGTTGAATAGGAGCTATCAGCTCATGCTAGGTGTGGGCTGAGATTCTAAATACAGCAAAAATGTCAGAAGTTCGTCGTCGGTAAGCTGCTGGCGGGAGCGTTTGTTAAAGGTTTGTTCTAGATACGTGCGACCTTGCAAGCTACTCCAGCCAAGGCGGGTCATCTCAACATCAGTTTGGGCGATCACATCGGAGAGATCCACCGGGCTGCTGTCGTCAAAGTTTTCGATGGCCATAGCAGCAATAGATGAGGCCGGTACATCAGCCGGGGCAGGCGCTTCATCCGGAGCAATGCTATCGATGGGGCGACCGATATCCTCAGAGTCTTCAGGCTGAGGTTCAGTGGCAGACTGCAGGGGTTCTTCCTGCGCAGGTTCGCTCTTGATTGGGGTGGCTTGAACCGGCGCTGCGGGTGGAGCAGTCAATGATACTGGGTCCGGGGAGACTCCTGGCCCAAAGCCAAGCATGGCTAACGCCCGTGTTTTCGCCTGATCGTCTGCAACCGTCAGACTAGCATCAGCGGCCAGGGCTGTAGCAACAACCTGTTCTCCAATGGTGACAGTTGCTTTGACCAGATACTGTTCAGCGTGGGTCATGAGCAGTTCAGTCATTAAGCCACCGTTGGCATACTGGTGACGAAACTGAGTAAAAAAGGTGGAAATCACGGGCGGAAGATTGCTTGAGGAGCATGGTCGGCGGATTGTATCCGATCTATTCTAAACAAGGGTGTCCCTACGCCCGAGCTGTTTATGGCATGTTTTCTGTGACGATCGTTAATGAGCGCAATCTTTAGAGGCTAAATGTTAGATCAGTTACTTGAATGGTCGCCTAACTTGGGTCTAGATACGATCCTGTTACTACCGGTACTGATTGCTTTAGAAGCAGTCCTATCGGCAGACAATGCGATCGCACTAGCCGCCATTGCCCAGGGGCTAGAGTCTGAGCAGCAGCAGCGACGGGCCCTCAACTTTGGCCTGATTATCGCCTTTGTGCTGCGGATGACCTTAATCCTGACGGCCAGCTGGGTGCTAAAGTTCTGGCAGTTTGAGGTAGCGGGCGCGATTTATCTGCTGTGGCTGGTGTATCAGCACTTTAGCGACAGCGATAACGACAACGATCAGCATCACGGTCCTAAGTTTGCCTCACTATGGCAGGCCATTCCAATTATTGCCTTTACGGATCTGGCCTTCTCTTTAGACAGCGTCACCACCGCCATTGCCCTGTCTGACGAAGTGGCCATTATCCTACTGGGCGGCGCTATCGGTATTATTGCCCTGCGGTTTATGGCCGGGCTGTTTATCCGCTGGCTAGATATCTACGAACATCTCGAAGATGCGGGTTTTGTTACCGTCGCTTTTGTCGGTCTGCGGCTGCTGGTAAGGGTCATCAATGAAAGCTGGGTACCGCCTGACTGGGCCATGGTGGCTCTAATTGCGGCCATCTTTGCCTGGGGATTTTCCAAAAAGGTGGAAACGTCAGCCGACGCTGGCACAACAGAGTTGAAAGTGCCCGTGATGACAACGGTCGATGCGACTGATGAGGAAGCCGATAAGGTTTTAAGTGGTGAGTAGCGCTGATAAGAGTAAAAAATTATCCTTTTACTGAGCCTGCCAACAGCCCTCGCACAAAGTAGCGCTGTAGGGCAAAAAATACGGCCAGCGGCACCACCATAGACACAAAGGCTCCCGCCGTTAGCAGATGCCAGTCCTGACCCCGGTCGCCAATCAGGTTACGTAGCACCAGCGATACTGGAGCCACGTTTTGATTACCGCCGAGGTACACCAGCGCTACTAGCAGATCGTTCCACACCCAGAGAAACTGGAAGACCGCAAAGGATGCGATCGCAGGCATCGAGAGCGGCACAATCAGCCGCATAAAAATCTTTAGATGGGACGCTCCATCCACCGCCGCCGCTTCGATCAGGTCGCGGGGTAGTGAACCAATATAGTTACGCAGCAGATAAATACCTAAAGGCAGTCCGTAGGCCGCATGGGCTAGCCAAACCGCCAGAAAACTCCCCGCCAGCCCCAGCTGATTATAGGCTCGCAGCACTGGAATCAGAGTCATCTGCAGGGGCACCACCAGCAGCCCTACAATGGCCACAAACAGCGCCTGCCGTCCCGGAAATTCCATCCAGGCCAGGGCATAGGCCGCAAATGTCGCAATGGAAATCGGAATCACCGTTGCCGGAATAGAGATGACCAGGCTATTGAGAAACGCCTGCCCCATGCCTTGACTGGCCAGCACGTCGGCGTAGTTACCTAGATGAAACTGCGCCAGATCAAACGGATGTTGAAAAACGGTCCACCAGCCATTTTGCAAGAGTGCGTCCTGACGGCGAAATGAGCTGATCAGCAGCCCGGCAGTGGGTAGGGTCCAAAGAAGTGAGATCGCAACCACCGCTGTATGCAACGGCAGTCGTTCAAACCAAGTAGGCAAAGACGAGCGAGCAACTTTCATCGGTTGGCCTCCTGCTGGGTAAAGCGACGAATATTAGTCACCATCACTGGAATCACCGCGATTAGCAATACCGTGGCAATGGCGCTACCACGACCAAAGTTTCTAAAGTTGAACATTTCTTTGATCATGCGGCTGGCAATTACATCGGTGTCTAAATTGCCGCCAGTCATGACATAAACGATGTCAAACACCTTGAGCACCGCCACCACCACCGTCGTGGTTACTACGGTAATCGTCGGCATAATCATGGGGATAATAATCCGCCGAAAAATCTGAAACTCGTTGGCCCCATCGATGCGCGCCGCTTCAATCACATCCTTGGGAATCCCTTTGACCGCCGCTGACAGTAGCACCATACAGAACCCCGTCTGTAGCCAGATCATAATGGTAATCAGGGCCAGCGTATTTAAAGGCAGCAGGGTGGGCAGCGGCGACAGATCCGCCAAACCCAGGCTAGACCACAGCGGCTCCAATAGACCATCACGCTCAATTAGCCAACCTAGCGGGTCTAACCCAAACACCTGACGCACGGCATTGAGCAGCCCAATCTGGTCGCTGCCCGCAGGCTTAAAGGCATAGACAAATCGCCAAATAACGCTGGCTCCCACAAAGGAGATAGCCATGGGCAGAAAGATTAGCGACTTAGCTACTGACTCGTACTTAACCCGGTCCACCAGCACCGCAATGATCAGCCCCAACCCAACACTTAGTCCCGACACCAGCACCAGCCACAGCAGGTTGTTGCGAAAGGCAATCACCATGTCAGGGTTGGTCAGAGCAAAGCTGTAGTTTTTGAGACCGACAAAATTTTCTGAGCGGCTGTCAAAAAAGCTAATGTATAGCGTGCGCAGGGTGGGCAGCACCAAGTAGGCCGTTAACATCAGCACCGCCGGTCCCATGTAAACCCAGGGTAGCAGCCGGTTTTTCCAGACGCGTGGAAAACGCTCTACAAGGAGATTTAGTCCGTAGAAAATGGCAAAAGTGCCGACAGAGCCAAGTGCGATCGCTGCGATCGCCACCAAAATTCGCAACAGATTTTCCGACATCACCCACTCTCAGAGCCAACAACGTTTGGATCACACACAAGAACCATCGCCCCACCCCCAATACTTTTCCCCTCCGGAGGGGCTCCGGGGTGGGTTTCCATCTCTAAGCGCTAGTAGCAGCAGCCCACCTCGCCTTTCAGGCAGCCCTCCCAAAAGGGGGTTAGCCTAGACATTCTCAGCGTTCATCTACTCCGGCCAGCTCGCCTCAATATCACTCAAAACGTCCTCTACCGGTTCACCCGCCACATATTCCACCACACCAGACCAGAAGGTACCTGTACCCACGGCCCCCGGCATCATATCCGAACCATCAAACCGAATCGTCTCCGCATTGCTCAAAAATTCAGCCTGCTTTTTACTCAACGCATCCGGATACGCTTCTAAACTCACCTGCTGATGGGGTGACAAAAAGCCCCCCAGCCCAGCCCAAATCTCATGGGGTTCTGGCGTTGCCAAATACTCCATCAGCGCCTGAGCTTCCGGCGTATTGTTAAACATACCAAACACATCGCCAGCGACTAGAACCGGAGTGCCATAAGCAGGGTCAATACCCGGCAGCAAGAAGATATCGACATCTTCCGTCAGGTCTACATCCTCAGGAAAGAAACTAGCAATAAAATTTGCCTGACGGTGCAAGTAACAGGTGGGCGTATCACCAAACAACCCCTGAGGCGCATCGCCAAACGGAGTACTAATGGCACCTACCGAACCGCCTACCACATAGTTTTCATTCAGAACAATCTCACCAAACCGCTCAAACGCTGTCTGCACCGCATCATCATTAAACGGAATCTCATGAGCGAGCCACTGGTCGTACACCTCAGGTCCAGCTGTACGCAGCATGATGTCTTCAACCCAGTCGGTTCCGGGCCAGCCGGTCGCGTCGCCACTTTCTAAACCCACACACCAGGGCATTGCTCCCGCCGCCACAATCTGATCGCTCAGATCTAGCATTTCATCCCAGGTGGTGGGCACCGTAAACCCTTGAGCTTCAAACGCTTTGGGGTTATACCACACCAGGCTCTTGACCGACGCCCGATACCAAATGCCGTAAATGCTGTCGTCAACTGATGCCAGCGATAGCCAGGTCTCCGGATAGGCTTCTGACAGGGTTGCCTCATCCATAAACTCCGTCACCGGTACCATCTGTCCAGCCTCAGCAAAGCTAGTCATCAAACCCGGCTGAGGAAACATCGCAATATCTGGCGCATCACCCGACTCTACCCGCACCGGTAGCAGCGTCGCGAACGAATCAGTGCCCTCATAGATCACGTCAATTCCAGTTTGCTCTTCAAAAGGTTGGAGCGCAGCTTCTAGTTTCTCCTGCTGTTCGCCCACAATTACCCCAAGCACAGTGACTGTGCTCTCAGAGCTTTCTCCAGACCCATCGCCGCCACCACCACAGGCACTCAACATCAACAATGCTGCTACCGATAGCCATAGTCGCGTTTTCAATTGGGTCATCTTTAAAGAATCCGATTCTAAAACAATACTTTTGGATGCTCACATAGTATCAAGGTGAATGGGCAATAGTCAGAAGAACAAGGGAATAACCCCAGGGTTAACCCATACAGGCTCAGGGTTAAAAGAAGTCTTGGTTAGTAGATTTTTTGGGCCATTGCTCCTTCGGTTAAACTGATGAGAGCCCAAATGGATTTTGCTGCCTTGTCTATGGCGCAGTTAAACCTGTTTCCAATGTCCGTGCCACCAGCCGACTTTGACTATACCGTCCGCAAAAGTAAGCGGGCTAAGCACGTATCTATCAAAATTGCGGTGGATGGCACTATCGAAGTGGTCGTTCCGCCCAAATACAACTGCAGAAAGCTGCCAGGGCTGATTGCCAAACGACGAGACTGGATTCTAAAAAATCGTGCTCGGCTGCTAAGCGAACGCCAGGATACAGTCACCGATTGGCAGATGAGCCAGCCTGAAAAACTTGAGCTGCGGTGGCAGACCCCTTTGGCACAGACCGAGCCGAGTGAAGTTTGGCAGGTGAGCTACGAAGCTGATACTGGACCTACGCTCTGCATTCCGATGCCAGAGCATACTCTAAAGGTGAGAGGGCATGTGAAGCATTTGCCTGCCTGCAAGCAGGTGCTATGTGATTGGTTGGGTCATAAGGCCCATCGAGAGTTAGTACCGTGGCTACAGCAGCTGAGTTTTGATCTAGATTTGCCGTTTGAACGCCCCTCAGTGCGAGGTCAAAAGACGATCTGGGCCAGCTGCTCAAGCAATAAAAATATTAGCCTTAACTACAAGCTTTTATTTTTGCCTAAGGAACTGGTGCACTATGTGCTGGTACATGAGCTTTGCCATACGGTGCATATGAACCATTCCAAAGCATTTTGGCAGCTGGTGGGTGAAAAGATGCCTGACTTTGAGCCTTATCGGAAAACACTTAAAAAAGGTTGGAAATACGTCCCCCGCTGGGTAGAAAGCTAAGTATGTTCCGCCATGTTGCGGAATCTACGGACGGCATTCTTACGAACAAGACTGTAAAGTGTATGTTTATAAAGGCCAGCTTTGGGGCTGTAGCTCAGCTGGATAGAGCAACCGCCTCCTGAATATCGGGCACCGTGCGGGGAAACCCCATGTGTGAATGTAGTCAAAGTCGGTGAAACCTACGGGGACCTGTCCTTACGGCAATACCGAGCCAAGCCAGACTTTAGCTCTGGAAGGTGTAGAGACTAGACGGCTACCACCTACGGGACACGTTCCTACGGTGAAGGTATAGTCCAGAGAGTGGGGAAACTCACACAAATCTGAAGCGGTAGGTCGCGCGTTCGAATCGCGCCAGTCCCGTCATTAAAAATCACGTAACACCCCTTGATGCTCTGCGAGTTGCGAGTACCTTGGTAGCGATGCTGAGTAAAATCGTCTATGTCGTCAAAATCGCGTGGTTTTCTGGCTAGCCCAGAAGGCTTACAAAAGCTGGAAGCTGCTAAAGGTGAACGGAGCTATGCGGCGATTGCTAAGGAAGCTGGCGTGAGTGCAGATACGGTCAGTCGGCTGTTTCATCCAGAGCGGGGGCGGGGGGTGAGCGAGGCGAGCCTGACGACTATTGCCCAAGCACTAAACATAGCACCAGAAGAGATTTCCTCGTCAGCAGGGCAGAACGAAGATAGTGGTTTTCTGGAAGCTCAGCAACGTATACGGTCAGCTCTTGATAGCAATTCTGAAGCACTTGATCTATCAGGATTAGGGTTGATCAAACTACCGAAAGAAATCGCTCAGCTCTCCAATCTCTCACACCTTTACCTCAATTCAAACCAGCTAGCATCGCTGCCCAAAGAAATCGCTCAGCTCTCCAATCTCTCACTCCTTTACCTCGCTTCAAACCAGCTATCATCGCTGCCCAAAGAAATCGCTCAGCTCTCCAATCTCTCACACCTTTACCTCAATTCAAACCAGCTAGCATCGCTGCCCAAAGAAATCGCTCAGCTCTCTAATCTCACAGAACTTTACCTGCACGCGAACAAAGAGCTAAAGATCCCAGTCGAGATTCTGGGACCTACTTTATATGATGTTGTTATATCTAAAGCGGAGCCAGCCAAGCCAGAAAATATTCTCAACTACTATTTCCGCATCCAGACAGAGGGACGACCGCTCAATGAAGCAAAGCTGATTCTGGTAGGATTCGGCGCAGTGGGTAAAACATCGCTGGCTAATCGATTGATCAACGATACATTTGACCCGAAGTCACAAAAAACAGAGGGCATTCAGATCAGCGAGTGGCCCATTGAGCTCAACGATAGCGAAAAAATCAGGCTCAACGTATGGGACTTCGGTGGACAGGAAATCATGCATTCCACCCACCAGTTTTTCCTTACTGAGCGTAGCCTGTATCTACTAGTGCTCAATGGTCGTCAGGGGCACGAAGACGCTGATGCAGAATACTGGCTAGAGTTGATTCAAAGCTTTGGCGGAGATTCGCCTGTGATTGTTGTGCTCAACAAATTTAAAGAGCAGCCGTTTGATGTGAATCGTCGTGCCCTACAGCAAAAGTTTCCGTCTATCTGTGATTTTGTTCAGACCGACTGTGAAAGTGAGATTGGTCTGCAAGAATTAAGAGCGGTCATTGAGCGAGAAACAGACCGGTTAGAACATTTACGCGATCCGTTCCCGGCTAGCTGGATAGAGATAAAAAATCGTCTCTCTACAATGTCGAACAACTATATCTCTTTTGAGAAATATCGAGATATTTGCCAGGAAAACAGCGAGCCCGACCGCCGCGCGCAGGACTATTTGGCGGTCCACCTCCACAGCCTTGGTATTGCCCTAAACTACAAAGACGATAACCGTCTGCGTGACACCCACGTACTCAATCCAGACTGGGTCACCAACGGCATTTACACCTTGCTCAACGCCCACGAGCTAGCAGAAACCAACGGCGAGCTAGAAATTAGCTGTCTTGGCAGGCTACTCAGCGCTGACGCCTATCCAATAGAGCGTCATGACTTCTTATTGGGGCTGATGCGTAAATTTGAGCTGTGTTTCCCCTTTCAAGAGGATGAAAAGCGCTATCTGATTCCAGACTTGCTGGACAAGCAGCAGCCCGCAGCTGCCTCAGACTTTGAACCGGCTGAGTGTCTAAACTTTTGCTATGAGTATCCCATTTTGCCAGAGGGGCTGCTGCCCCGATTTATTGTGCGTACCCATGTGCTAAGCGACCATCACCTGCGCTGGCGCACTGGCGTTATTCTGAGCTTCGAAGGTAACCAGGCTCTGGTCAAAGCCGATCCTCAAGAGAAAACTGTCATTATTCATGTCAATGGGCCTACAGCTAGCCGTCAAAGACTGTTAGCCGTTATTCGATCCGATTTTGAGCGTATCCATAGCAGTTTTAAGTTCACGCCGAAAGAACTCGTTCCTGTTCCTGACCATCCAAACGTAGTCGTTAATTACAAAGATTTGAAGATTAGGGAGGCCAAGGGCAGAACCTCCTTTGAAGAAATCGACGGCGACGAACTGATTGAACTCAACGTTCAAGAGCTGCTCAACGGCGTAGATATCGAGGGCAGCCGTTCAAGACTTGAAAGTATGGAGCGCCACGATCAGGCTCTAAAGCTGTTCTATAGCTACTCTCACAAAGATGAAGTACTCCGAGACCAGCTAGAGACGCATCTTAAAATCCTGCAGCGGCAAAAACTCATTCAATCCTGGCACGATCGCTGCATTGTCGCAGGCACAGACTGGGCCAAAGAAATTGACGACAATCTGAAACGAGCCGACATTATCTTGCTGCTAATCAGCGCCGACTTTATTGCCTCAGACTATTGCTACGAAATTGAGCTTAAGCAGGCAATGGAGCGTCATGAAGCCGGGGAAGCCAGGGTAATTCCTATTATTCTGCGGGCAGCCGACTGGAAAGGTACGCCCTTCAGCGATATCCAGGCGTTTCCAACCAATGCCAAGCCCGTCACCGCCTGGGCTGACCGTGACGCCGCCTGGTACAACGTGGAAACGGCGATTAAAGAGGCGATTGTGGATATTAAGGCTAGGCGCGATCGCTAATCCAACCCTTGAGCCACATCGCCCAAATACCTCTGAACAAAGGTTTGAGCCGCTTCTGGAGATAGCGATCGCAACGCCTTAACAATCTCCACCAGCGTCTCAGAAGTAGGATCGCGCAGCTCATGGACCCAGCGATATACATTAGTACGCTCAATACCCAACGTGGCAGCGAGGCTGTACTGACTAATTTCGTAGGTTTCTAAAACTTGCTTGAGAACGCGTCCGGCTTTTCCCATGACCCTCATCGTGTCAATCGATGCTATATCGACATTCCAGGGGTCAAGAATCGTACTAGATACTGAACCGCGTAGTCCATATCTTCTGGCTGACTGCTTTTTAATAGCGACTCTGGCTTACCGGCCTGACATTGCACTCGAATCAGGGTAGCAATCACCAAATCTAGCTTCCAGTTCAGCTCAAGTTGTGAGCAGTTGGGAATGACCTGTTGCAAGATATCAAGAAAGGCCAGACGGCTTTCCATAAATTCACCGCTGGCAATACTCTGCAATGGCTCTGGCTCGCTCCAGCAGCGTCCCATAAATTGAGCCCGCACAGGTCGGCAGGATCTGTCTTGAGCAATTTTTTCAAAGCAAGGCTTTAGAAACGCGGTCAAAATTTCTGCGACCGTTGGTAGAGAGTCTTTTTGCTGAAGTTCGTCTAGCATCGCTAGCTGATGGATCACAATCGGCTTAGCGAGACGAGAAAAGATGGCCCGAAACAGCTCTTCTTTTGAACCAAAGTGATAGTTAACCGCTGCCAGGTTCGCATTTGCCTGGGTTGCGATGGCGCGTACGGTCGTTCCAGCATAGCCCCGCTCTGCAATCAGCTGTTCGGCTACATTGAGAAGCTGCTCTTTGGTATCAGCGGACGCTGCACTCGCCATTAAAGGTATTTACGCTCCAAAAATTGATCAATCGAACTCGCTCTGTCCTCCATATCATAAGCGATCCAGGAAATTTCTAGCAGACTGCCCCAGGTGCTAAACCAATTGTGATATTTTCTATTTGCCATTTTTTCAAACGTACGTTTTAATAAGTTAAACATACGTTTGAATGAATCTATTAGTTTAAGACTGGCATAAGTTCAGTCTTGAAAATCTTCTCGTTGCTGGTTCTTTATAAGAGCCCATGTTCGAATGTACGTCTTCTTGATAGGCTCGCCATGACTAGATCGCCTGTAGCAAATTTTTCATCTTTATCAATGACCCTTGGTATCACGCGCCAGCGAATAGCTTTGGTGTGTCTCAGTGCGATAGGTTTACTTGTTATCAGTGGCCCCAAATTGAAAGAGCATGTTGCTAGCTCAGCTGGGGAATCCGCGACTCAAGCAGAGAGAGCTTTACCCGTAGAAACCTTAACGGCAACAGCGGTTAGCAGTTATTCAGTATCACGCACCTACACTGGAGAAATCGCCTCGCTACGCGCCAGTGAGCTAGGGTTTGAACGCAGCGGTCAGCTGATAGAGGTCTTGATCAATGAGGGCGATGTCGTAGAAACGGGTACACCGCTGGCACGCTTAGACATCCAAAACTTACAAACCCAGCGACAGCAGCTGTTAGCTGAAAAGGCCCGGGCCAATGCACAGCTGATGGAGCTAAAGACAGGGGCAAGGTCCGAAGACATCGCCGCTGCCGCCGCCGCTGTTAGAAACTTGGAAGAACAATTACGGCTCCAGGCAGTACAGCGGGCCCGGAGAGAATCTCTCTATGCTCAGGGAGCAATTTCTCGCGAGGAGTTAGATGAATTCTCTTTTGGTGAAGGAGCACTACAGGCTAGATTAGACCAGTCGCGCAGCCAGCTAGAAGAGCTACAAAACGGGACTCGTCCAGAGCAGATAATGGCTCAGCAGGCTCTCGTCCAACAGCTAGAAGCCAGTATTGCAGATGTGGATGTGACCATTTCAAAAAGTACCCTGCGGGCTCCCTTTGACGGTGTTGTTGCGACTAAACAGGTTGATGAGGGTACGGTAGTAGGGGCGGGTCAGTCGGTTATACGCCTATTGGAGAACGCGATTCCTGAGGCCAGGATAGGGATGCCTGCTAGCGCGATTGATCGGCTAGCAGCAGGTGATGAGAAAACGGTTTATTTGGGCAAGCAGCCCTACTCGGCAACAGTATCGTCTATTTTGCCTGAGATCGATGCCCAAACGCGTACACAGACGGTTGTACTGGCACTAGAATCGGCGGCAGCTAGTCAGGCTACTGCGGGGCAAACGGTGCGGGTGAATTTTCAAGAATCGATTCCCACAGAAGGGATGTGGCTACCTACAGCAGCCTTAACCCAGGGAATTCGAGGGCTGTGGACCTGCTATGTGCTGGTCGAGAATTCTGAAGAAGAGCACTATACAATACAGCCTCAGTCGGTGGAGATTCTGTATCAAGAAGGAGAGCGGGCACTGGTTAGAGGCACGCTACAGTCTGGCGATAGGGTTGTTGCCAGCGGGCCGCATCGCTTAGTGCCCGGTCAGTTTGTTCGTCCTGTGGAATAGAAGTTTATCACTATGGTTAGACCGTTTTATCGCAACATTCGGCTGCTGATACTCACCATTGTGACAATTGTGGTGTGGGGAATTGTGTCATTTCAGTCTCTGCCGCGTCAGGAAGATCCTGAACTGGTGTCTCGCGTTGCTGTTGTGCAAACAGCTTTTCCAGGAGCAAATGCTGAGCGGGTGGAAGCTCTGGTTACTGAAGTGATTGAAGCAGAGCTATCTGAACTAGAAGAGATTGCCGTTCTTTCGTCTGATTCGCGGGTAGGTTTTTCAACCGTTACGGTCGAGCTAGATGAATCGATAGTGGACGCTCAGCCAATCTGGTCTAAAGTGCGTGATGAGTTAGACGATGCGACAGCACAGCTACCGACTGGTGTGAGCGAGCCTGATTTAGATGAAGCCTCTGTGAAAGCCTATACGATGATCGCGGCGTTGACCTGGCAGCTACCTACAGAGCCAAACTATGCGGTGCTACAGCGTTATGGAGAAGAACTGGCTCTACGGCTGAGGGGCACAGCAGGAACAGAAGAAGTAGAGCTATTTGGTGACCCAACAGAAGAGATTGTGGTAGAGGTTGATGCGCCTAGTTTGACAGCGGTAGGGCTGTCTCCTCAAGCGTTAGCTGGCCGAATTCAGACCAGCGATGCCAAGGTGACGGCAGGTCAGCTGCGGAGCCCTGAACAAAATTTGGCTATTGAGGTAGAAGGAGAGCTGGAGACGTTAGACCAGATTCGACAAATTGCGATTCAAACTGAGGGCGGACAGTTTACCCGTCTGAGCGATATTGCCCAGGTCTATCGCGGGGTGCAGCAGCCCCTAACGGATTTAGCCCTGGTTAGCGGTCAGCCTGCCATTGTCGCTGGGGTGATGATGGATTCGGGCATGCGCATTGATGTCTGGGCGACGGATGTACGGGCGGTGCTAACGGATTTTGAAGCACAGCTGCCTCAGGGAGTCAGTCTAGACCTGCTGTTTGACCAGAGCAACTATGTGGATGAGAGAATCAGCAGCCTGCTAAGTAACCTGGTGCTAGGGGCGTTGCTGGTAGTAGGCGTGACGCTGTTTACCATGGGCTGGCGGTCAGCGCTGGTGGTGGGTACGGCCTTGCCGATTACCTCTATGGCGGTGTTTGGCTGGATGACGGTGTTTGGAGTACCGATTCATCAAATGTCGGTGACGGGGCTGATTATCGCTTTGGGGCTGCTGATTGACAATGCCATTATTGCAGTGGATGAAATCCAGATGGAGATGCAGCACGGCCATCGCCCGGTTGATGCTGTGGCAAAAACGGTTGATTACTTAAAGGTGCCGCTGTTTGCGTCTACGGTGACCACGGTGATGACATTTTTGCCTATTTATCTGATGCCAGGAGCGGCGGGAGAATTTGTTGGCACCATTGCTCTAGGGGTGATTGTGGCGTTAATTTCGTCGTTGGCGCTGTCGCTGACGGTGATTGCGGCTCTGGCCGGGCGGGTGCTGGGACGGAGTCAAGCGAAGGCGCAGCAGCTATCGGACACTGATCGAACCGGACCGATCAGGTCGCTGCAGAGATTTTTGCTACGTCCTGGTAGCTGGTGGGTGGATGGATTTTCTTCGCCGGTCCTAGCACGGCCCTATCGTCAGACGCTGCAGTGGTCAATGCAACGGCCTTTAGTTGCGATCGCACTCTCCCTAACTATCCCACTCATCGGCTTTATCACAGCCTCTACCCTAGACCAGCAGTTTTTCCCTTCAGGCGATCGCGACCAGCTCCAAGTAGAAGTCGAGTTTGCGCCCCAAACGGCCATTGCCCAGACCCGCGCGCAGATGCTACAGGCCCGGCAGATCATGCTGCAAAACCCGACTATTGATGAAGTGCACTGGTTTATTGGCGAAAGCGCTCCCAAGTTTTACTATAACTTTACCGGGAACCGCCGCAACCAGGCCCAGTACGCCCAGGCAATGGTGCAGCTCAATACCAATCAGAACCTGGCTGAAATCGTTCGCAATCTGCAGTCTCAACTAGACGACGCTTTCCCGGCAGCACGGATCCTGGTCAAACAGCTAGAACAGGGACCGCCCTTTGATGCTCCCATCGAGCTGCGGATCTATGGTCCGAATATTCAAGAGCTGAGACGGTTGGGGGTGGAAGCTCGGCAAATTCTCACAGCGATACCCGATGTGGTTTACGTACGAGACGACCTGACTGAGTCTCAGCCCAAGCTAGGGCTGAGCATCGATGAAGAACAGGCGCAGCAAACCGGTTTAGACAATACGGCCATCGCCCAGCAGCTAGAGGCCTACCTAGAAGGCAGCGTGGGTGGGTCGGTACTAGAAGCAACTGAAAATCTGCCCGTACGGGTACGCGTTGACAACAGCGACCGGGCTGACCTGAGTCAGATCGCGTCTTTAGATCTGCAGGCAGCGGGCAATCGAGCCTCAACTGACACGTTAGGAGAGTTTAGTCTGGTACCCGAGCTGGCAAAAATTGCCCGACGCAATGAGCAGCGGGTCAACATTGTCCAAGGGTTTATCACAGCGGGGGTGCTACCCTCGGTGGTCCAGCAGGCATTCGAGGAAAGTCTCGCGGCAGCCAACTTTACAGTTCCCCCCGGCTACTGGCTGGAATATGGCGGAGAGCAGGCCGAACAAAGCCAGGCCCAAGGAAATTTGCTGCTCTATGTGCCGCTGCTGGCGCTGGTGATGGTGATTGCGCTAGTGCTGTCCCTGGGCTCATTTCGTCAGGCCGGTATTGTTGCAGCTGTGGGGATTGGCTCTGTGGGCACGGCACTGTTCTCACTAAAAGTGTTTGGAGCCATCATGGGCTTTATGGCCATTGTAGGCAGTATGGGGCTCGTGGGAATTGCCATTAATGACACGGTGATTGTGCTGTCGGCGCTGAATGAAAACAGCCAGTCAAAATCGGGCAACCGACAGGCCATTGTTGGCGTAGTCCTAAAAGCAACACGTCATGTAATTACGACAACCATCACTACAATTGCTGGATTTGTACCACTACTAATTAGCGGAGGACCGTTTTGGCGACCGCTGGCGGTTGCGATCGCAGGGGGCATTACCGGCTCTTCCGTTTTGGCCCTGTATTTTGTCCCGGCCGCCTACAGTCTGATTTATCGTCAAAAAAATACGCGGAAAAACAAGGTTTCCCACGCACTTAAAACTGTAGTTTAGTAAACTGGCATTTCAGGAGAAAAGATTTGACTATGCTCTACTTTTTGCCGTACAGCCGTTCCATAGAGCAGCTTTGCACAGAAATTTTTAGAGCATAAAATCTTTCTCTCTAATCAACAGCCGTGCTATCGGCTAGCTGAAACTCTTCGGTCAAATCATCCACAAAAACATACAGATTGGGAATCATCTCTCCCTTACGCTCAAAGCGCACCATTTCAGTGTGCCTAATATCATAGGTACGGGCCAGGTCATCAAGAGAGCTGTACAGCGCTTCTCCAGAGGAATCTCCCTTGACGCTAGGATCAGGATGATAGAACTCACCGTAGTTGGGCTCTACAACCACCAGATTAGCCTCAGGCACATGCTTAACAAAGTAGGCATGATCCCCTTCAGCAGGTTTGGCTAATGCGTCATAGTTAGCACTTAAAAAAGTCAGTCCAGAAACAACGATAACCAGCGCGATAACCGGAGCAAAAAATCTCTTTATCATGATGACTTGTAGTATTTGTTACCAATCACAGGTCTCGTTAACGCCCCTCTGTTGCGCCAGCAGCAGCCTGCCAGGCACCTAAGCCTCCCATCAGTTCAGCAACATTCTGGTAGCCAGCTTCACGCAGTTCTTTAGCCGCCGCTGCCGTCAGCTTATCCGTACCGCCATAGACATAAATGTCGCGCTCGCATTCAAGACTGACAGAGACACGAGCAATTAGCTCATCCATAGGCATAGAGATAGCACCGGAAATCCGACTCTCGTTAAATTCCTTGCGATCTCTCACATCAATAATAGTTAGGGCAGGCTCACCCCAGTCCAAACGATCCTTGAGCTCAAATACAGTCGAAACAGCCTTAATAGGCGCAGGGGTAGGAAAAATTGTGGCTGACATTATGTCTATACAGCAGAATGCTGTGATGAGAAGCTACACCATTAGTGTAACGAAATCTAAATAAAATGTAACTTATATTTCGAAAATTCTATTGTTTCCCCCTCTAAAAGCCTATGGAATAAAGCATGCAGCCCTATCAAATAATTCTGCTGCTTGAGTCGTGCCTATTTTGGCTTAAGCAATATGACATTTGATATATGTCTGCTTAGCTATTTACACATCTAAAGACAGATGCGACACGATTAAAAAGCTGATGCCTATTTCATTGGCAAATTCATCGTCAACTAAAGTAAAAATCCAAATGCCTATGTAAAAAGCTGCAAAAGCCCATACCCCCTAGGTGTACGTACATCGTTTAGCCTGAGAGCGTTATCTAACCAGGGGCGAATCAATGGAAACTAAAGTACAATCAAATACGAAGAAAATATTAAAAGTATTTGAGAGGCCAATTTTAATCTTTTTTAGAAACGTAATGTTCCTGATGGAACAGGGTAAGCAACATGACTGCTTCAACACTCCGATTACTTTGGACGGTGATTCTAGAAAATTCACTTGAGAGTGTTTCTAACCTGCCTGAGTCCCTTTTTGTTAGACATTTGCTAGAGCAAATACAGTCTAGGGTTTGCTTGAGCACAGCCGAGGAACGTGCCATGCAATCCTATTTGCGAATTAAGCGAAGTTTGATTCTGGATATGCTCCAGGGATAATTGTCCATACGTAACCGTTCTCTGCCGGTCTTGCTCGTAGATATTGGCTCCAAGAAATCGCTACAGCTCCTAAAAAAAGTCAACAGGCATGAACGTATTGTCCATACCTGTTGACTTTGATGTTTCTTAACAGCTCAACCTACAAGGAATCTATGCAGGTTTCAGCTGCGTTCTATTTTGCAAAAGGTTGATGATTTCAGCTTTTTCTAGCAGACCTACCAGCGTGCCATTTTCTCTGATGACGGCGAGAGTCTGCTCCCCTTGCTGCTCCAAGTGCTGAATAACTTCTAACAGAGGTCTGTCGGCCTGTACTCTGATGTTCTGCTCGACAGGCTTTAGAAAGTTGCGCACCTCGTACGCTGACCATTGCTCCGATGGGATCGTTTGCAGCGTATCCAAGCCAATGGTGCCAACTAGCTGGTTATCAGCATCATTGACTAGAAAGCGACGCCAGGGCTTATTGCCGTTTAGAACCAGGGCCGTATCTGCCAGGTCACGCAGGGTGCTGTTTTGATCGATAACAGGGCTGTCTTCAAGTACTGCATCATTGGCCGTTAGCCCCGATAGCGCTTCTTGAATTGTGGCGGATTGAGCTGCCCGTCCAGCATTTTGTAAGATGAACCAGCCGATAATCAGAGTCCAGAAGCTGCCGATGTTAGACAGCCCTAAGATAGACAGTGCGCCCAGTGCGATCGCAACCCAGCCAATGACCTGACCAGAACGGCTGGCCCAGCGCACGCCTCGATAGCGATTACCAGACACCTTCCAGACCAGAGCCTTAAGCACATTGCCACCGTCTAAAGGCAGCCCTGGGATCATATTAAACAGCGCCAGGATCAAATTGATGTAAGCCAGCAAACCGATCACAGCCGCCGCCGGTCCAGTAGCCACACCAGCCAGCAATGTCAGACAGCCAAAGAGGCCCAGACTAACCAGAGGTCCTGCTACAGCAATCCAGAATGCTCCAGTAGGGGTTTTCGCTTCGTCATCTAAGCTGGCTAGGCCACCAAACAAAAATAGCGTAATCGAATTAACGCGAATACCCTGCTGCTGAGCCGCAAAGCTGTGCCCCAGTTCGTGCAGTAGGACAGAGCCAAACAGAAGTAGTCCTGCAATCAGTCCCAACACTAGCGCACCGCCGCCCAGCCAGGGAAACTGTGCTGAGAGTCCTGCACCAAAGTTCAGAGTCGTCAGCGCTAGAACAAAAAACCAGGAAATGTTGATGAAAAAAGGAATCCCAAATAGATTCCCAACTCGAAGATTACCGTTCATATCGGTCTCCTTTACAAACTTGGAGCTGGATGATGCGGCCCTTCGATAGACAGCGTTGGTCACATGGGTTAGGACAGTGGAGATTCCTAAGAAGCGTTAAGCTACAACGCTAGTGCATAGGCTCGCCGTACCTTAAAAACCTCTTGGGGGCTATTTCCAGCTCTTCTTTATTGTAACGAACCGTAAAGCTTTACTCATCTTGCTCAGGTGTTGATAGCCGTCCATCGAGCCGTTTGGTTTGTCAAACGCCTACAGCAGCCCTTCAAGAACAGCCCCTACGACTCGATGGTCAGAATCCTTTTGCAGCTTAGCTAGAGCTGTTTGCGCCTGGGGTCCGCCCAGATGTCTCAGCGTTCTAGCAGCGCTGGCTCGAACCAGACTGTTGCTGTCTGTTGCCGCCTGTAGTGAAATATCCAAGGCGTCTGAGAATTTGGATGTATCCTTGAGCTGTCTTAAATTCATTAACGAAGACATTTTGACCGTGATGTCTTCTCCTTGAAAACCCAGTCGACAGAGCTTAAAGAGAATCTCTGGATTGTCTAAGTCCTCAAGGGCAGCAAAGATACTCTGACGTACCAGCCAGTGAGCGTTGTTTTCAAAAATTTTGACCAGATGGGGCACCGCTTTAGCACCAAATTTAGCTAGTGAGTTAGCCGCCTCTGCAATAACGTTGTAGTCAGTCTCTCGATTAATGATGTCGAGCAGTGCGTCGTATGCCTCATCGTTACGCTTGTATCCCAGACCCATCGCAACGAAGGAACGAACTAGAAATTTCTCATCGTACATCCGCCGCTTGAGCAACGGTACAACGACGTCGGGTTCATGATGGCGGAGTTCGGTAATAGCCTTCATACGCAGCTGGGGGTTGGGGCTATCAAGAAAAGATTTAACTTGAGTCAGATTCATGTTTTTTAAATTGAATGTGTATTCCTAGCCTAGAAGTAGTCGAGGCAGAATGTCGTCGGTCAGAGGAGTGAATTGGCAAAAAAGCAGGGAGACAGTTGTCGGATAGCTCACGTTCAGGCAAGTCTCCCCATGGCCTTAGCCTGCACTCACCAAGACAGAGGCCTGCTTTGGATTCACAGCAACCTGCCCATCGTCGTCCACGTCTAGAACAACAGTATCTCCAGTCTGAATGCTCCCGGCAAGCAGTGCTTCCGCAAGACTGTCTTCTACTAAACGAGTGATGGCCCTTCTCAGGGGACGCGCACCGTAGCTGGGGTCATAGCCCTCAGTCACTAATGTCTCCTTAAAGGCGTCTGTAACTTCAATGGTGATAGTCTGTTCGCTCAAACGATTGGCAACGTCCTGCAGGAGAATATCAGCAATCTGCTTCACCTGCTCGCGAGTGAGCTGATGGAAGACAACAATCTCATCTAAACGATTCAGAAATTCAGGTCGAAAAGAGGATTTTAAGGCTTCGTTTACCTGCTCACGGGTGCGGTTATATTTGGCCGTGACCACATCGTCATCAGCTAGTTCGAAACCAATCCCGCTCCCCTGTTTCTCAATGGCTCGCGAGCCAATATTAGAAGTCATAACGATTAGGGTGTTGGTAAAGTCCACGACCCGACCTTGAGAATCCGTCAGTCGGCCATCGTCTAGCAGCTGCAGCAGTAGATTGAAGACATCAGGATGAGCTTTTTCAATCTCATCAAAGAGCACCACGGTGTAGGGACGTCGCCGCACCGCTTCGGTGAGCTGACCACCATCGCCATAGCCAACATACCCTGGAGGTGAACCAATCATTTTTGAAACTGACTGAGGCTCCATATATTCCGACATATCTAGACGAATGATGGCTTCCTCAGCGCCAAATACGCTATCGGCTAACGCCTTGGTCAGCTCGGTTTTACCCACCCCTGTTGGTCCACAGAAAATAAAGCTGGCGATGGGACGCTGAACGCTTCTTAGGCCGACCCTAGCCCGTCGGATCGCTTTAGCCACAGCACCTACCGCATTCTCCTGACCGATAATGCGCTGGTGAAGCGTCTCTTCTAGTTTCATCAGCATGGCCGACTCTGACTGGGTAATCTGATGGGCCGGAATCCCCGTCCAGGCCGATACGACCTGAGCAATATCTTCCACCGTCACCACAGGTCGCACCGCTGAACGACTCTGGTTAGCGTCCTTGATGTTTGCTTCTAGTTCCAGCTCCTGATCTCGCAGCTGGCTGGCGAGATCAAAATCTTGAGCTTTTACTGCAGTATCTTTGTCCTGCGTGATCTGTTTGAGAGACTGCTTAAGGTCTTTTGTTAGCGATGTTTGAGAATGGCGTAAATGGACACAAGACCCGGCTTCATCAATCAGGTCAATGGCTTTATCCGGCAGATATCGGTCTGCGATGTAACGAGCGGATAGTTGAGCGGCAGCAACCATAGCCTGGTCGGACATGGTCAAGCTGTGGTGCTGTTCATAGCTGGCTCGGACACCGTAAAGGATCTCGATAGTCTCTTCTACGGTAGGCTCATCTACCCTGACAGGCTGAAAGCGGCGCTCGAGTGCTGCATCTTTTTCAATGTGCTGGCGATACTCGTTCAGGGTGGTTGCGCCAATGACGCGGAGTTCTCCTCTAGCAAGAGCAGGTTTGAGCATATTGGCCGCATCAGAACCGCCCCCCATAGCACCGGCACCGACTAGCGTATGAATCTCATCAATTAGCAGGATAATATTGCCAGCGCTGGTAACTTCGGCCACAATTTGGGTGAGGCGCTCTTCAAACTCTCCGCGAAAGCGCGTTCCCGCTATTAATGCGTTGATATCCAGACTGAGTACTCGCTGGTCCAAAAGCAGCTCTGGAACATCCTGGGTTGCAATGCGCTGAGCTAGTCCCTCCGCGATCGCTGTTTTACCGACGCCGGGTTCACCAATGAGTACGGGGTTATTCTTAGTGCGACGACCCAAAATTTGAACTACCCGCTCAATCTCTTGAGCCCGACCGATAACCGGGTCAATTTTGTCCTCCAGCGCCAGCTGAGTCAGGTCGGTGGCAAATTCGTCCAATGCTTTACTGCTGATATTACGAGTATTCTGTCCATCGACAGCAGACACAGGCAACCGTTCCCCAACGCCCCGGATTAGCGCAATGCGCAGCTTGACTAAGTCAGTACCCAAGCCTTGCAAAATCTGGCCAGCAGAACTGCTGTTGTCACTGGTGATGGCCAGCAGCATATGCTCAGGACCAACGTAGCGCTGGTCTAGACTATCTGCTTCTTTAAGAGCTTGCTCTAGCAGCTGCTTAGCACTGGGAGTAAAGGGAATCTCACCAGAAACGCGCTGACCGCTGGGCGTGAGCAATGATTCTACAGCCTCTTGTACGGCCCGCAGGCTAAGACCCGCTTCCTTGATCAGAGGTGAGGTCAGACTGTCGCTTTGAGCAACGATCCCTACCAAAATCAGCTCGGTTCCCACGTAGGTCTGGTTTAACCGACTTGCCTCCTGCTGGGCCAGCATAATGGCTGCAATTGCCTTGTCATTAAAAGTGTCAAACATAGGTTGAAAGAATTCGATGAAGTATTGGCGAGGTGAGTAATAGAGATGTAGGGCTAAATGGAAGCTAAAGCACAAAGCCTGCTGCTGGGTCTAATCTGTGGAGCAAGCGTGGCTGAAACATCGGTAAAACATCCTTCAACGCAGTTGCTACAGCCACTTGATTAACTTATATAAAGCAGCATATTAGAAACTTTAATGTATCCAAGGCGGAGGCAGGCAGGGAGGAAAGCCGTACTCTGGCCAATTTCTCCCTATAGAAATAGAGTTCGGCAACCCGAACCAAACTAACTACGGCTTTCCTCCCTTTAAGCAATTATGAGAGTTATTTACATTAATTTATATAAATTCTACAGCAATAGACAGGCGCCCGCTGCCTGTATCTTCATTCCCACTGCGTCAGGAAGCGTTCCGGCGTTTCCTTGGTTGGAGATTTTCTACGGGTCTGAGACTTTATTTCCAAAATTAGACCAGATACAAATTTGTTCTACAAGCGACTTTTTGAAAAATGAGTACTGTTCAAACTGACACTGATTTAGTTCGCATCTATCTAAAGGAAATTGGTCGAGTCCCCTTGCTGACTCAAGAGCAAGAGGTCACTTACGGTAAAGCCGTGCAGGAACTCATGAGGCTGAACAATATTAAAGCCGGCCTGTCTGACGCATTGGAGCGCGAACCGACTTTGGACGAATGGTCTCAAGCAGCAGGGATGACCGCTGATGCCCTTGGGAAATCTTTGCAAACAGGACAGCAGGCTAAGCGTCATATGGTAGAAGCTAATTTACGACTAGTTGTGTCCATTGCCAAAAAGTATCTCAAGCGCAATGTAGAGATGCTAGACCTGATTCAAGAAGGCACTATTGGACTGCAGCGAGGCGTCGAAAAGTTTGATCCAGCAAAGGGATACCGATTTTCTACCTATGCCTACTGGTGGATTCGTCAGGCCATGACGCGTGCGATCGCAGAAAAAAGCCGCACCATGCGCCTACCGATCCACATCCACGAAAAGATCAACAAAATCAAAAAGACCCAGCGCCAGCTGGCCCAGTCTCTGGGACGCACTGCTACCCTACAGGAAGTATCCAGAGAACTTGACTTTACAACAGATAGCATCCGCGACTATCTCAGCTATGCCCGTCAGCCGTTATCTCTTGATCTACGGATGGGAGACAATCAGGATACTGAACTAGGCGATCTGCTTGAAGATGAGGGTCCGCTACCTGAAGACTATGCGGCTCAGGACCTTTTGCAATCAGACGTAACCGATATGCTGAGCACTCTGACTCCACAACAGCAGGACGTTATCTCCTGGCACTTTGGACTCAACGGTGATAAAAAAATGACTTTTGCTCAAATCGGTGAACGGCTTAACGTCAGCCGCGAGCGTGCACGCCAAATCGAGCGAGAGGCTTTCAAATTTCTGCGTCGCCAACATACAGCGACTCGAGATCATCTGGCAACCGCCTGAGGGCCGTTTAGATTGGCTCAAAAATCAGTGGCTTGATAGTGCAGGGCCTGATGCAGCTACCGAACTATTACCTAGACCATTCGCTAGATAGCTTGGGCACCTTACGATCATGATATTTTCTGTATCGGAGCGCCATGTCCCCTGCTCTGGCTCATGGTTTTAAGTCACGATGTCTCTACGACTTTTCTATCCGTTGCCCAAAGTGGTTTGCTGTCAGGCCAAAGCCTACTTAAGCGTCCTACAACAAGAGCACAGGCTAGCTTCAAAGTGGGATGAGGCCCTCTTTACCGAGCTAAGCGCTACGCTACTTCAGCCCTCAGTACAGCCACTGTTAACGTCTGCCTGTCAGTCTCGTGACGAAGCTGCGCTAGTTGAACGACAGCTAGTGCAGCATCTGGTCAACACCTATCGCTCCATTCTGCAGCAACGGCAAACCCTGCAGATACAGCGGTTAAACGCGCTGCTATAGAAGAGCAAACTGGGGCTAGACGCCGATACTAATCCGTAGTTGCTCTCAGGTTAGCGCTGATCAAAAATTAGCGATCGCGTTTCTTTTTTGCATGAATACTTCTCATGTGTTTTTTAACCGTATTGGGGGTAATACCAAGTTCCGTGGCAATTTGCTTGTAGGTCAAGTCGTGTCGATGCAACATCCAAACCTCCTTTTCTCGAGGAGTCAGCCCATATTGCTCAGCTTCTTCTATAAAAATATCGACAATTGCCTGCTGTCGATCCTCAATCACCAATAGCAGACAGGGACGCTCAAGCGTATCCACCCGCAACCACCGAGAACGAATATGTAAAATAGCCGCGTCTTGGGTAAAAATATCAAACTCAGTTAGCCAGTTTTGGCTTGGAAAGCGGTGTCGGCTTTGAATCAACAACTGACATATGTGCAAAATCTCGTCTGGGATAGGATTATCAGACGAGATATCTGGATGCAGCTGGCTAAAAATTTTATAGGCACCAGCATTGGCATAAAGTAGCTGCTTTTGCTCCGTAAAGACAACGATACCATCCACAAACTCCTCAACTAAATCTGTCATCTCTGGATAGCTGACACTATTTTTTCCAGATAGTGCTTGCAGCGTTTGCGGACCAGAGCACTGTCTGTTAAGAACCGAAAGATCGGTGTTAGTAGAAAATCCTGCCATGATAGCTATCGTTTACGATGGTGGCTAATTTTGAATGGCACGTAGTCGTCACGTAGTCTTAGATACTGGCTAAAAATATCGTTAATTTAGAGAATCTCTTTCATCTCTAAGAAGTTGGCATATTCGGCTTCCATCATGTGCCGAAAAGATGGATAGCGATCTGCTCCCGGCAGCCAATCTCCAAAAAACCAAGCTTCCCATTCACCATCACTCGTTTTTATCTGCGGATTAAGCAGATAAATGGAGGATTCACCCTTATCACTGATTTCCAGAGCCGTATGGAGATATTCATATCGAATCTTGCTACAGTCTTGGGTTTCATCATACAAGAGATATTCTGAGTCCGGAACCTGATGAGGACGATACGCTCCATTAGCAGACGCCTCAGCTGTGTGCGTATCTTTTTGAGGCTTTAACTGACGTGCTATAAATGTATCAATCCATATATGATGTCTAGAAACAAACCAGTCAACCTCCTCAACTGACCAAACACGATAGATAAAAGGAGTCATCTGTCGCCATCCATTGCTGACTTTTAAAAAGTCTCGATATGAAGGGGGAAGAGAGATTTCCAAACGGGTTTCAACTTGAATAATTTGTTCTTCTGTAGCTCCTGGATATCCTAGCCAGCCTGATTCAACCACATCTGTAGGAATGCTGTCTAGGTCACTGACTGAGGCAATAAACTCTTGGCTCCAGGTTTCAAGAAACACCCGCCAATCAAATATTCTTAATTGAGGAAGTGTGTTCATCATTCAAATTGTATTCAGACAGCTAAAAAGAAATACGCGATGGCTGAGTATGCCGCAGCTATTTGACGGCCCTCTACAGCTAACCTCATCCTGGTGCTCAACAATATGGAGAATAGAGGTCTAAGCGCCGCAGTTCGACTAAAAGAGCCCTCTTGAACATTTAGACAACCTGCACCACAGGAACCTCAAGGAACGTCGGCAATGCCTGTATTCCTTCAAGACTCAGAAAAACTTGTAAGCGATAAATGCCTTTTTGCAAACTGATGGCGGGTAAGTACGCCATATAGGGCTCATCCTGAGGGAGCAAAACCGTCGATGGTAGCTCTCCTAAAGAGATGGCCTCACCTCCCTTTAAACTACGAACGTAGCACTCTAGCTTATAAGATACTCCCTGGTTGACTGTCGCCAACCGGTCCTGTTCATAGATACTAAACTGAAGCACCAGCGAGAAGGGGAGATTGCCCCTAATCGGGCTAGGAAACATCATATTGGGCTGATAAAGCTCCATTGCGGTTGCGGTTGAAGGCGGTTGGAGAATAAACAAGTTTTCAAAAGCAGGAGTAATCTGAGGACTGTCATCCGTTGTTTCCACCATTGAAGCGTCTGATGTCATCCCATCAGCAACGCGCGATCGCAGCCACAGCTGCAGATTTCTTTCTTCAATACCGGGCCACACTTCTTGCCGATCGGTGTCTAGCTGCCGTACTCGTGTGCGGTAACGAATATCATCATCAGCTCGCTGAGATTGGAATTCGACTGTAAATACAGCAAATGTTTGCCAATCTGCTTGAGCAGCGGCTGACAGCGGCTCATCGTTAGCGTCATCTTGCGCTTCAGACACAGCGGCTGGCTCTTGCTCTGCAGCATCCGTGTCTGCCACTTCCGGCGCTAAAATCTCAGATGATTCTTCCTGGTTCTCATCGTCCATCTCACCGTCTGTGGATACAGTCTCTGTTTCTTCAGATGACAGAGGCTCTGAGGCTTCAGATTCAACAGCTGACGATTCTGCAATCAGCTCCTGAGCTTGGGTAATCCATCGTTCAACTTCGCTAGCATGGGCCGTGTGGCCGGCATCACTCAGCTGAGCAACAATCTCATCAGCATTGGCCTCAGCCAGGGCCTGCAGCGTATCAACACCAATAGATTCAAGCCACTGTTTTTTTACTTTCCCAATCCCCTCAATTTGAGTCAGGGATTCTTGCTCTAGGCTATTATCGGCAGCATTGCTCCCATGAGAGGACGAGTCAATCATTGGTATTTCCCCATTATTATTTATCAGGCATTGCTGATCTTTGGGATGACGTTAGCAGTAAGAGACTGTCAAATAGCATCAGCTTTGCCCATCTCCCAGTTCAGCGATCGCGTTTATCAAGGACTCGATATAGACTGTATAGAACCGGAGATATTCCCCAGTTCTATACATCTAGTGAAGAACCTCAGCGATTGACCTAAGCGTCGTAGACTTGAGCTAAGACACCTCCCACATAGCCAGCACCCAACAGACAGGGGGCGCACGGATGATCAGACATTTCGATATTGGCAATAGCCGCAATCACGTAGAAACCAGGAGTCATGCCACCTCGCTGAGGGGTACCTACCCAGTCAACGTAATATTCAAACTGCTCTTTCACCGTCTTAACAGAGGCATGCAGGTCAACTTCGCTAGCCTTCGCGCCGCAACCTTCAGCACAGAATGTAACGTTAATGTCGATCCCCAAGCACAGCAACAGTCGAGTGAGAGGCGTATCATTGAAGACTACCTTGACTCTAAGCGCAAAGTCTTCGCCAGTTTCAACAATCTGAGCTTTATTGGCAGGTGAAACCTGTTCTGGATCTTCAGGATCGGCTACAGATGCAACAATGTGTAAGTCACACAGCTCAAATTCAACAGGTCCTAGAATATTCCTAGAATAGGTTTCAGAGGCGCGATATTCGTTTCGAAACTGTTCTCGCTTGCGTCTCGGAAAAGTAGGAACGCGTCCAAAGGGAGGACCAGAAGGAGGGGTAAGAGCCATAATATTTTCCTCTTAGTAAACTAATCAAAGGTTTATTGAGCAGCGAAGAAAATGAGAGTCAACTGAGCAACACTATTAACTCAGGTTTTGTAGGTCTCATAGTTCCTCTTGCCGTCTGATGTCATAATGGCGAATTCATACAAGTTTGAAAATTCCCCCGAAGGGATACCCCTGTGTGATGAAATCCTCTAAAACAAACTGCTTCTAAATCAGGACTTTAGGCTCAGAAAAGGTTCGTGGGCTCTAACTACCGGGCTATTTGAAGAAGATTCCTCAGAATCTGTTCTCTAAATCTGCTGTATGGCCTTATAGGCTTGAGAAAACTCCATTCACGTCAGAACAGAACTGACCCGGTACCCCAGCAGGGTACTTTTAGGCCCCAAAATAAGATACTCCCGAGAAAATTCGGTAATATTTTGTAAGAATCAAAGGCACGGTTGAGACGTGCCAACTAAAGGTAGCGCTTATGAACAGCGTCAATATTCACGCGATTCCAGTTAGCTGTCAGATTGGTGATCTTAAAGTCGTGACCGCCCACTCGACACAGCCTCATTCGGAGACCATTTTGCAAAGCGATGTGCCGTTTTCAATCCAGGTGTCATTAGCATTTGTGGGGACAAATGCGATCGCATTGCTAGCACTGACACCAGCTATTCAGGTAGATTTCTACGCCAAACCTCTGCAGGCTGGAGCCACAGCCGATCTTGGCATGATTACTATGACAACAGCACCTCCACAAATGGCATATACCCCCATACTTCACCTAGATACCCCAGACGCCAGCGGACTGATCACAGCAGCCGTTTATCGCTTAGGGGCGTTGGTCCGTATCGGTGCAGTGGAACAGCCGGCTTTATTATGTGGCGTCATAGAAGAGCTAATCGTACAGATCTGCTAGAGAAAGCGTTCTTAGTAAGAGATCGGCCAGTAGCGGCATTTAACGACTGTTCCATTCCACATAATCAGCGATCTTGCCTTCTTTTGGCATGGATGCTCTTCATATGTTTTTTTACCGTGTTAGTTGTAATCTTAAGCTCGCTAGCCACTTGCTTATAAGTTTTGCCATTCCTATACAGCACCCAAACCTCCTTTTCACGGGAGGTCAAACCATACTGTTTTGCTTCTTCTAGCACAATATTTGAGACTGCCTGCTGACGGTCTTCGACAATCAGTAAAAGGTAGGGACAGGCTTGCGTATCGATCCTCAACCATCGTGAGCGAATATGGAGAATAGAAGAGTCCTGCGTTACGATATCCAGCTCAACTGACCAGTTTTGATGAGGAAAAAAATTTCGACTATGTATCAAAGACTGACAAATATGTATGATTTCTTCTGGAAGGTCATTGTTAGAGTCCGAGTCTTTCTGCAAGCGACCCAGGACCTTACGAGCATCATCATTGATATAAACTAACTGAGTTTGCTCTGTAAATATTAAAACACCTTCAACAACTTTTTCATGTAGCTCTATCCAAAACGGGGATTGAGCTTTGTAGGCTAAGGTTAGCGTTTTGGAATCGTACTGTTTTGAAAACTGATTATTTAAATCCTCAAGTTTTTTAGTGGATGTCGATAATTTCATAATAAAACTGCTGCTAAGAACGAGTCACAGCAAATATTGCCAAAGCTTGTGTCTCTTCGCACCTGATGACAGTTATTGAATTAAAAAGCTTTCTCAAAAGAAAGAGAAAAAGAGTATTTTGATAGAATGCTGATGTCGAAACGTCTTGCCCTATTTGTCTTAGAATTTCTTGATCTACTCGATTACTCGACTAAAAGTATCTGTCCAACACCAGCTTCAACTGTCGACTGCATTGTCGATGCAGTCGTTCTGTTGTGAAGATACTTAGATCAATGGCAATATTGCCTCACAGTCATAATGATGTCACTTGATAATAGAGCCAACATTACCCCATCGGGTACTTTTACATACCACAGCTGTAGCATGAGAACTGAATAAGTGCAGATCTATTTAAACTAAGAAAAGCACCTCAGACCGTTTAGGAGAGGTGCTTTTCAGTTTGATAGACGTATTCGTCGGTTTAGACCGCTAGACTCGATAACAGCAAAAAATTACGCTGTTGCCGGATAAACGCTGACTTTCTTACGACTCTTACCTTTACGCTCAAATGTAACGACACCGTCTACCAGTGCAAACAGAGTGTCATCACCCCCACGACCAACATTCTCTCCAGGGTGATACTTGGTACCCCGCTGACGAATAATGATGTTGCCTGCAATGACCGCCTCGCCACCGTACTTCTTGACACCAAGGCGTTTTGCATTTGAGTCGCGACCGTTTCGCGTACTGCCTGTACCTTTCTTATGAGCCATTACTTAAATCTCCGTGCTTATCTGATTATAGACCAATCAACTCAGCGGCTTATTCTTCTTCACTAGCGGCATCGGGAGCGTCCGCCGCAGTGATTGTCTTACCACCAACATTGATCGAGTTGATCATTAGACGAGTGAGTTCCTGACGGTGACCACGCTTTTTACGGGTCTTTTTCTTAGGCTTCATCTTATAGACGATGACCTTTTTACCTCGCATGTGACGCACGACGGTACCGGTAACGCTAGCGCCGTCTACAAGGGGCTGACCGATACTGGTATCATCACCGTCATTAACCAGTAAAACCTTATCGATAGTCACGTCGGCGTCTTCATCTACTGCCAGACGATTGATGTCGTAAAAGCGACCGGGCTCCACTCGTAGCTGAGTGCCACTCGCTTCAATAATTGCGTATGCCATTGATTCTCCCTTGCCGTACAGGTAGCAGTATTGCTTCAAACCTGATCCGAGCAGATTTTTGCACAGAATCTAATAATCGTTAATTTTGGGGGCGACTGTCAAGGGGATGCTGACAACGTTTTTCTAACATCTGTTTACAGTTTTTTATATAGGTCCCAAGTCGATTTCGTCCTGATTTTAGGTACTAGACGACGTCTTTAGTATCTAAATCGTGTTCTCCATATCAGAGGGAAATTCGGGTCTATGGCAGATTTACTGATGTTGATGGCGCAGCTCACCGCTCCAGAGCCCCTCAATGGACCAAATCCGGACGCCGATATCGCACCGATGGCACAGGCTGCTGTTGATGCCGCCAGTCAGCTTAAACCAGCTGTGCCCCAGCCAGCCGTACAGGGAGATATGGCTTTGACACCTGATTTTTCGGCTGCCCGCCGCCAGAAGCTATTACGTCTGCAGCAGACAGCTCGTCGCGCCACCCCTAGAGCCTATGCAACCACGCCTCGGGCGGTAGAAGTCGCTCGCCGTCAGCCCGCCGCTGTGAGTGGTCCAAAACCGGTCAGTGGTCCCCAGCTTTTTGAGCAACGCTGGGCAGCATTACACTCTGGCTCTCTCTACACAAGGGTTTCACCGGATAGTTTCCATGGCCAATGGGCCCATGCTACCGCTCAGCCTAGCTATGAGGAATGGAAGGGACTGCTGCAGCGGGAGGCAAATGCGATCGCAGCAGGTCAAGGCAATAACCGTCTGACCGTCGTCATTGGGGATTCGCTGAGCATGTGGCTCCCCCCTGAAATGCTACCGCGCGATCGCTTCTGGTTAAACCAAGGAATCTCAGGAGACACCACCAGCGGTATCTTGCAGCGACTATCAGCGTTTAGCAGCACGAACCCCGACACCATTCACCTAATGGCCGGTGTGAACGACCTTAAAAACGGAGCTAGCGATCAAGAAATTCTGACCAACCTGCACCAGATTATGGCGCGGCTGCGACAGCAGCACCCCGATGCCCGTGTCGTCGTACACTCCATCTTGCCGACCCGCTGGGAAAATATTCCTAGCCAGCGCGTACGCTCCCTCAATACCCGGATTGCCCAGCTCACCGACTATCATCAGCTCGATTACCTAGATCTGCACCCCAGCTTTAGCAACGACACCGGTAACCTACGCCAGGATCTCACGACCGACGGTTTGCACCTCAACCGACTGGGCTATCAAGTCTGGCAGCTGGCACTGTTACAGGTTTAAGACGATCGCCCATCGTCAAACGGCGCTTCCCAAGAGACCAATCAGCCCCGTAGAATATAGGGCCAAGGTCAATTCACTAGCAAGTGCCACATGAAAACCTACCTGGCTGCAGCGTTGCAGATGACCAGCGTTCCTGATCTGGAGAAAAATCTCACCCAGGCAGAAGAGCTGATCGATCTCGCCGTTCGTCGCGGAGCCGAATACATTACCCTGCCCGAGAACTTCTCCTTTCTTGGCGACGAAGCTGGCAAGCTGGCCCAAGCCTCAGAGATTTGTGCTGCCAGTGAAAAATTTCTCAAAATCATGGCCCAGCGCTACCAGATCACCCTCTTAGGCGGTGGCTACCCAGTGCCAACAGACGACGGCAGAATCTACAACACAGCAATGCTGGTAGATGCTAACGGCAATGTGCTACTCCGCTACGAAAAGGTGCATCTGTTTGACGTCAACCTGCCAGATGGCAATACCTATCAAGAATCAGCCACCGTCACATCAGGAGAGCAGCTACCATCGGTTTGTACCACACCCGATTTGGGTACATTGGGAATCTCCGTTTGCTATGACGTGCGTTTCCCAGAACTCTATCGACACCTGTCCCAGCTCGGAGCAGAAGTACTCACTGTCCCAGCTGCTTTTACAGCCTACACAGGAAAAGATCACTGGCAGATACTGCTCCAGGCCAGAGCTATCGAAAATACCAGCTATATTATTGCCCCAGCTCAAACCGGGTTTCACAATACTATCCGCCAATCCCATGGTCATGCCATGATCGTTGACCCCTGGGGTATTGTTCTAGCCGATGCCGGTCAGGACGTCGGGATGGCCATTGCTGAAATTACTCCATCTCGTTTGGGCCAGGTGCGTCAGCAAATGCCTTCCCTCAACCATCGAGTATTTGCTTAGAAGTATTGCCATTCTCAAGTACATTCAACTCGCTACAACCAGTATTTTTTCTTAAAGGAAGCAAGAAACCGGCTCATAATGAGCTATAGGCATCGAGCCAACTCATGTAGAGTAAACAGGATGAGTCAGTTTCTATGTTCGCATGATCGATCTAACCATCGGTAACCAGCTGTCAGTTAGCAGCCTACCTTTACTAGCTGAAGTCAATGAAGCTGAGCTGGGACCTTTGGTCTTAGCCAGTGTGCTACTGAGTCTGATTGTTATTTATTTGGCAGCCAAACTTGGTGGTGAGCTCTGTGCTCGGGTCAACTTACCCTCTGTTCTAGGTGAACTTGTAGGCGGTGTAGTTGTCGGAGTATCAGCCCTGAATCTGATTGTGTTTCCAGAAGGTGCTGAACCTGTACATTCATTTTTAATGGATTTTGTACAGCTGACCGCTGGTTTAGACCCAGATGCGCTGCTAGCCATATTTAACAGCCAAAGCGAAGTCATTTCTGTACTGGCTGAGATTGGGGTTGTCATTCTGCTGTTTGAAATCGGTTTAGAATCCGACCTCAAAGAGCTGATTCGAGTGGGTCCTCAAGCAGCCGTCGTCGCCGTCGTGGGTGTAGTTGTTCCCTTTGTAGCAGGAACATTTGGCCTGATTGCATTCTTTGATGTAGCTACCATTCCCGCTATATTTGCTGGAGCCGCCTTAACGGCAACCAGTATCGGGATCACAGCCAAAGTTTTAGCTGAGATGCAAACGCTGAGTTCACGAGAAGGGCAGATTATTATCGGCGCAGCTGTACTCGACGATGTCTTGGGGATTATTGTCCTAGCCGTTGTAGCCAGTCTGGCCAAAACCGGTGAGATTGAAATCACCAACGTTATTTTTCTGATTATTGGTGCCGCCGTATTCTTAGTGGGCTCAATTTTACTGGGCCGACTGCTAAGCCCACTGTTTGTTGGTCTAGTCGACCAGATGCAAACCCGTGGTCAGGTTTTAATTAGCTCTTTGGTGTTTGCGTTTGTCCTGTCTTACATTGCTGCCGCGATTCAGCTAGAAGCTATTCTAGGCGCGTTTGCAGCAGGGTTGATTTTGGCAGAAACCAGCAAACGAAAAGAACTAGAAGAACAGATTAGCCCCATTGCTGACATGCTGGTACCGGTCTTTTTCGTGACCGTCGGAGCCCATACGGATATCAGCGTACTGAACCCCTTGAACCCGGCCAATCGAGAAGGTCTGGTGATTGCTTCATTTTTGGTCGTTATTGCCATCATCGGCAAAATAGTCACAGGCTTTACAGTGTTTGGCCAAGAGGGCATCAATAAGCTGGCTATTGGGGTGGGTATGATCCCTCGGGGCGAAGTGGGTCTAGTATTTGCGGGTGTTGGTGCTGCCAGCGGCGTTCTGTCTGAGTCTCTAGATGCGGCTATTATTGTCATGGTCATCTTTACTACATTCCTGGCTCCACCTCTGCTGCGAATTGTTTTTGATAATGATGACAACGATCCTAACTGTCCTACTGACGTTGAGGCAGGTCAGGAAATGCAGGAGGCTGCCGCTGCAGACTAGCGACGGCTTGTGCGACTTTGTTGCCTAAAGGCTCTCTTAGAAAAAATCCGCCGAAAGGCAGAGAAGCCCCCTTCGATCAGATTAATCAAGTTATCCACGTGCAGTTAAGGCGTATTGCCGATCTCTGCACGTTTTTTTATTGAATCTTGTCATCTATCGCTAGCGTCAGATCTAGATCGCCATTATGATGACAACTTGCATCTATCCCCCTGCTCATCCGTAGTTACGCAAGATTGCTTAAACGTTTTGTATGAGACTAAAATCTAACGAAAAACTCGACTAAACTCTAATCAACGTAAAATACCTACAGCAGTAAGCCACACTCCTTATGACAAGATTCCTTCAAATGCCCATCCAAACCGGCAAAATTGGCGTTTTTGACAGCGGTGTTGGAGGATTAACGGTTCTACGGGAGATTATGGCGCATCTTCCTGCTGAGTCGCTGCTCTATTTTGGTGATACGGCTCGCGTTCCCTACGGCAATCGCTCCCAAGCAGAGCTGTTAAAGTTTGTCCGCGAAATTATTACCTGGATGCAGGGCCAGGGCGTCAAGATGGTGGTGATGGCCTGTAATACAAGCTCGGCTCTCGCGTTAGAAACGGTCCGCGCTGAGTATGACATCCCCATTCTGGGCATTATCTTGCCTGGAGCCCGAGCAGCGGCAAAAGCGGGTCAGCGTATTGGTGTAATTTCTACGGTGGCCACGGCTCAGAGCAATGCTTACAAGCAGGCTATTTTGGAAGCATCGCCAACGGCTGAAGTATGGCAGGTGGGCTGTCCTGATTTTGTACCGTTGATTGAACAAAGCCGGATCGACGATCCCTACACGCGGGCAGTGGCCACTGACTATTTAAAGCCGCTGATGGCCGCTAATATTGACACTCTGGTATATGGCTGCACTCATTATCCTCACCTGGCTCCGCTGATGGATCAGATTTTACCGCCGTCGATTACGGTGGTTAATCCGGCTCACTCGCTGGTCTCTGCCATGACTAAGGAGCTGGATATGTTGGGTCTGCGCAATACCCAAGCCCAGCCAGAAATTGATTTTTTTGTCAGCGGCGATTCGACTCAGTTTGCTGAGGCGTCTGGACGGTTGGTGGGATTTACTCCCAAGGTTCAGTCGGTTAGTCTGGCCGTTTTAGAAGGGCGCGCGATCGCACAGTCCGTTTAGCTCTCAGATAGTCCCCCCTAATCAACAAATCCCGTACCGGACGTCCGGCACGGGATCGGCTATCAATGTATGGAACGCAGTAGGTTAGCTAGCTAGGACAGCTAAAACCTTATCGTGGATTTCGCCATTGCTGACCACGACACCTTGAGTATCGACAAAGCGAGGCTCCTTAGAAAAATCTAGGGTCTTACCGTGCATGTCGGTCACCTTACCACCGGCTTCTTCAATCACCAAAACGCCTGCCGCGTGGTCCCAGATCTTTTCACGGTAGTTGGGATACTTGGCGGAGGGCAGCCGTAGATAAAGCACTGCATTACCCGACGCAACGGTACCGTACTTAGCCTGACTGTCCATACGGATCGCTTCAGTCGTAATTCCTGCAGCCTGAGCGATGCGGGCATGGAGTTCCTGGTCGCCGTGGGCTACGCTCTCAACAAAGCGGAAGTTCTCGGTATCAGCCGAGGACGTCACAGAAATTTTCTCAGGATTGCTGCCATCCATATTCATCATCATGGCACCTTCACCTCGGATGGCCACAAACAAGACACCAGAGCGATCGCCCAGATTAAGCGCCGGGCAGCCGAGGACGCCTACTTTGATATCTCCATCTTCAACCATCGCCAGAGCAACAGCATACTGGTCGCCACGCAAAAAGCCTTTGGTGCCATCAATGGGGTCTAGGGTCCAGTAGCGAGGACTCACATCGCCATTGCCTTGGTCAATCCAACCCGGAATCTGGGCGTCGGTGGCATCGGGCAGCGCCACTTTTACATAGTTGGTTACCTGAGTCAGACGCGCCGCCATTTCAGGAGTTCTCAAATCGTCAGCATCTTCCTCGCCAACGATAGGATCGCTAGGAAATGCGTCTTTGATCATCTTACAGACAATAGCCTGGGCACCAAAGTCAGCGACCGTTACAGGGCTTTTGTCAGATTTTTCAATAGCTTCGGGTACCATCTCTGCCCGAACTTTTTCACATACCGTAGCTGCAGCTTGTACAGCTGCGATCGCAACTTCCTTTTCCTTGTCGTAGGCCATAGTAATAACGATAAAGAGTAACAAAATAGCCGCTGCTGATTTAAGGGATGCACCGATCGCTTAGAAATGCCACCAGCATCTTGCAGATAAAACATCCTGAGGCTCAGCAACGCCACAAAACAAAATGATCCCTGTACAGTCTACCCAACTAACCTCATCCGTTCAGAAGAGAATCGATGAAATTATTTACCTAGGGTGACTCAAATTAACGATACTCAGTAATCCAGGTTCGGGTGCCAAAGTACTGACAGCTCAGGCTCGCCACCCGACTCGCCTGGGATAAAGCAGATATAAAGTCGCCTTGCCAAGCATGGCAAAAGGCTCCATGAAAGATATCTCCGGCGCCTAACGTATCAACAACGGCTGTAGCTGATACCAACAGCTCGCTAACATTGCCGCGATCGCTCACAATAATCGGTCGCTCTCCTTGAGTAATGGCAATGTAAGGAATGTCTAGCCCCTGTAAATAGGTCAGCGCATCTTCAGCATCCGTTGGCTGAAAATTAGCCGAGGCAATCACTACCGTTGCCAACGCCAGCACTTGCTCAAACCCTGGCTTCCAGCTACCCGCATCTACTACAACAGGAATACCGGCCTGCCGAGCGGTCATCGCAACTCGCTGACTCAGTGCCATTTGATGTCCGTCTACCAGTACAACATCTACCCCGTCCAAATCTGATATTGCAGAATCAGGTCCCACCTGTAGCCCAACCGCATTACGCGATATCACCGCTCGCTCTCCGGTTTGAGCCACCACAATCGATGAAATGGGGGGTGGCTCCTGTCGTCGGGGAGTTAGATCCGTCAAGCACACACCCACGTGAGTCATGTCATCCCGCAGCAGAGCGGTCACCGGATGCTGCCCCACTGCCGCCATGAGAGTGGCCTTTCCGCCCATCGTAGCAAAGGCCACCGCCGCATTAGTCGCCGGTCCACCTGCTGCCATTGTCGCCGCCTGGGCTACTAGTTTCTCATTAGCCTGGGGGGGATGCTGTGCCTGGTAAATACAGTCTAGGGTGATCAGACCAACAAAAAATCCGTGCATAGCCGTACAACCTATGAGCTGGCGATATGTAGAACATCGTCATAAGCTGATAGTACAAGTAATCCTCCTATCTGCCGCCGCTCTGTATTATCAACGTGACTGATTTTGGCCTCTACCTCTTTGACCGGCATTCTCTATCTCGTCGCTACTCCCATCGGCAACTTAGAAGACATCACGTTTCGAGCCGTTCGTATCCTCAAAGAGGTCGATCTAATTGCAGCAGAAGACACCCGCCATACGGGGAAACTGCTGCACCATTTTCAGATTGAAACACCGCAGCTTAGCTATCACGAGCACAATGCCCAGACTCGAATTCCTCAGCTGCTCGAAAACCTCAACGCCGGACAGACTATTGCCCTGGTGAGCGATGCTGGCATGCCGGGTATTTCCGATCCAGGCTATGAACTAGTGTGCGCCTGTGCTGATGTTGGTATTGTTGTTAGCCCAATTCCGGGAGCGGCTGCAGTCGTCAGTGCCATTGCAGCCTCTGCGCTACCGTCAGATCGGTTTATCTTTGAAGGATTTTTACCCGTAAAGGGCAAACCCCGAACAGAGCGATTAGCCCAGCTAGCCACAGAGCCACGAACGATAGTACTCTATGAAAGTCCGCACCGTTTACTCAAAACATTGTCTGATTTGCAGACACATTTAGACGCAGAACGAAAAATTACGATAGCCAGAGAACTGACCAAACGCTACGAGGAATTTTGGCGAGGAACCGTGAGTGAAGCAATCGAGTACTTTGCCACCCATGAACCGAGGGGGGAGTTTACGGTTGCGATCGCAGGCTACACTGCAGTCCCCCAAACCTTTTCTAAAACCGATCTGCTCCAGCAGTTAGAAGCTCTAATGGCCAAGGGACTCTCCCCATCTAAAGCCAGCCGCCAGCTCGCCCAAGAAACCGGTTTATCAAAACGAGAGATCTATCAGCTCAGTCTCACCATAAAACAAGAAGAGGCATAAACTAAATTTTGAACCCTGGTAGGGGCGTTCCATGGAACGCCCCTACCAGGCGATCCGTTCTGACAGCGCAAACCAATCATCCCAACTCATATCACGCCCCGGAAATCCGACCGATTCAAACGGCCAGACGTCATCTAGCCACTGCCTCACTGCAGCCAGCAATCGCTCTTCTAAGCCGCTAGCCAGCTCACTCTGCCGCGCCCACAGCAACGCACACACATCGTATTTTTGGCGGTCGGACGGATAAAAATATACGCATCCCAAGCAGCGACTTTCATCTAGGCTCATCACGGTGTAAGCAAACGATGTACGTCGCTGAAACTCTTTCTGGTGCCAGCCGAGATCGATCAGGTCCTGCTCTAGAGTGAGATTGTCGGGCCAGGCACTAGGTGGTGGAAAAATGCCCTTAAGATGTTCCGCACTGGTAACCACCGCATCAAGGTCTTTCACCACATCATTGACCGTCAGCATCCGCAAACGATATTCGTCTGTTTCAAGCACCGCTGGTATCTCAAAATCTGACGGAACAAAGGAAGCTTTTAAAGAACCCATATAAACTCCTAAAGCTGATTTGGATCGATACCGAGTTCACACAGCTTGGCAAAGGCGCGATCTCGCTCCTGCTGAGCCTGGTTGCGTTCCTCAATAAATTCCCCTGGTTCTTTAAATTGTTCGCCGCTGGGATAAAAAATAGCCAAACCATCCTCAAACATTTCAAATCGGATATCCAAAATGGGCGAAACCCATGGAAAATTAAGGGCTGTAATGGGAGCAAACGATTCATCCTGACGACTGCGCACCAATCCCCAAAAATCTTTGGAATCTGGATCGTAGAAAAACATTTCTAAGACACCATGGTCTCCATAGAATCCCTGTTTGGCCATCATCTCCCTAGCGCTGTTACTCGGAGATAGAATCTCAAACACAATCTGGGGCGCAATGTTATCTTCCTGCCACTGCTTGTAGCTACCCCGATCGCCATCGGGGCGACCCAGTACTACCATGACATCCGGTGCCTGAGCAGGTACAGGAGGCGCTTCAACCTTGACGGGGTACCAAAGTAAATCCCCTGCCACAAAAGCGGTTTTATCTTTTAATAACTGCTTTAGATTAGTAACCAGACGCACGATCCAGCGGTACTGCAGCGTATTGTCGGCCATTGGCTTACCGTCTGAATCAGGGTATAGAACCTGGGGTATGGAAGGTATTTGAACCATGGCATTACCCTTGATGATAGGAATATATCTACTCTATATGGACAAAATAACCCAAGTTATGCTTGCAGCCATATTGAAATAAGTTGATTTCAAATACATGAGCCCGAAGTAAACGAATCTTTCGAATTCTTCTAAATACTCGACACTAAGGAACTGCAACAGCAGCCACAGATTCGCTACTTCTAACCACATTACTTACAGTCAGCATACACGAAGGAAATCATCTGCTTAGATAGCACATTGGCACAGATGGAGCTTGAGGGACAAAAGTGTTTTACTCAACCAGATGCTTTCCAAGCTTTAACTGATGCAAGAAAAATATTAATTAATGGGTGATTAACAAGCTCTCTCAAGGACTCTGCAGCACCTGCACTTAAGACAGCCGCTATTCTGGATTTTAATTCCGGTCTATTCTCAACTTCCTCTACAGCTTTAGCAGCAACTATCATCTGCTCTGATGTAGTTGAAGTTGGATAGGTCTGAGATAGGTTTAATAAAATTGATTCAATATCTTGAGAAGTATCCACCAAAAGTTTATGAGTTTGATTAGCTTGTACGTTTTGATTGCCACTTACCTTACCTGCAATACCGGTCGATGGGGCATTTATATTCATTTCGACTTCGACATTTCTAAGCTGATTGGAATGTTGCATTGATACTGCCTCGCTGGAGCTCGATGAACTGCTTACCAAGTTAATAACTTGGCCTCGTGCTTTTGTGCTCAATGTTCTAACTATTGCTGTGAGATCCATATTCTGCTTTCTATGGCGACTTAACTCTCTCTCCTTTATAGAAAGCTCCTTCCTATATCTACTTTCTATATTTTTAAGTTTCATCTTATAGTGAGCCTTTACTTCTGTCTCGATAATAGACTTATCAAGCTCTAAAGGAGCTTCAAGCCGAACTAAGAAATCGCTCCCTCCCTTTCTCTCAATAGATTGAACCGACACTCTATCCAATCCATACTCTTCCTGAAGATTCTTTAATGATGAAAATAGAGCCTCCCAATCTATACCATCTGTAAAAATCAAATCAACAGTTTCTATTGCTTTCTTAAATAAAATCTCAAACTCACCTTTTTCGAAGCTTCCAGCACTTGGCCTCCTTTCTTTCTTTTCATACTTCAAATAAACATATTTACATTGTACATTTTTAAGCGAAGTATGCTCATTTATATTCCAATCCTCAATGCAAGCGCCTGTTAAACAAACATCTTGAAAAGAGCTATTAAGAGCTTGAACTCTCGAAAGATTAGTATGAAATAAGTTGCTACCTCGAAAGGTAATTCTATTTAAGTTAAGACCGCTTAGATCTGAGCCACCCAAGTCAGAAAATTCAAAGCTAGCATTGGCCAAATTTGCCTTCGACAATGTTTGGTTGCCTATTAGGATAGCCCTATTTAAATTCGCCTCTGACAAATTACACCCTTCTAAGTTAACATCACGTAAGTCTGCCATGTATAGGTTTGCTTCTCGCAAGTTGGCTCTATAAAGACTCGAACCTCGTAAATCCACTTTCGATAGATTTGCAGCAAACAAAATAGAATCATCGAGCTGAACCTTCTTTAGGTTTGAACTGGAGAAATCTGCCTGACTAAAATCGGTATTTCGTAAATCCGCTTCTTCCAAGGAAATGCCCTTCAAATTAGTTTCTTTATAGTTACCCAACTCCTCCCTTACGTTATCCAATGTCTTATAAACATAATTTAGCTATAGGTGTACTTTTTTGAGTAATAAGCTTATTTATCTGCTCACTTCTCAAAAGCGAATGCTCACTATCGGTTTTTATCAGATAGCTTAAATTACAACCGTAAAAATTTACTCTATCCAGAGCAGAGCCTCTGAAGTCACAGAAATCGAGGTTTGTTTGAGTTAAATTTGCATCCGATAGGTTAGTGTTTTTAAATATGGAACCTTTCCAACCAAATAATAAAGCAGCTGTTTTCTCAGTTATTGAATTACTAGTACCTATCTTTAAATATTCATATCCTGAATAACCGGACAAAAGGCCTAAAAGGATAACAGCTATACCAGTTAAAGGCTCTATCAACATAAATTGATAAAAACCTGAAAAATTATCTTCCACCGCAGAAATCAAATTGACAATCCAAATTCCCATAGCCCCTGGAACGCTAAATAATCTCCCTCCTAGGGCAGTGGGAATTCCACATATTGAAATGAAGACATGAAAAACTCTCTTTAGTGTTCTAAAATAGCCCTCTAATATCTTAATTATTTTCTTGAAGCGTCGTTGATTAAAGAAGAAAGTGACGAATATAAAAATAGAAGCTGAGAGCGCGATTATTGCTATGAAAGGCGTTGCAATAAAGAAAAGCAAAGACAAGTTCAGACAGACAAAGAATATTATTTTCCCAGTAAAGCAAGCTAGAAGAAGTTGTTGAATATAGAATAGAGTTTTCCACTTATTTGTTATACCGGTTCGACATTCTCGAAGATCTGAATGCTGCATATCAGCATTCTCAAAACTTGCTCCTCTAATATCAGAAAATGAAAGATTAGCTCCAATTAGCTGAGCTTTTCGAAAACGCGCGCTGCTTAGATTAGGTACTATGTGAGGGTTTTCGGCTCTCCAATGGTTCCAAACCTTAGTGCTTCTCTCAAGCAATGCTACATGTTGCAGATCAGCCATGAATAATTCGACCTCAGTTAAATCTATCAGACACAATTACAAGGAATTAGTAGTTGTCCACTTGATAAATTTATAGTTGTTATAGAGCATATTAATTTTGCTATCTAAGTCGCTGCTGAATAGATTGTAAATCACGGTTGATTTCAACCCAGAGCGACTTGTTTAGTGGATCGGTTTTGAGGGCCTTGTCTAGATAAATGCGGGCTTTGTTTAGCTGCCCTTGAGCGATCAGCTCACGGCCCCACCGCTGATAGGTAATGGCCTGCCACTGACGGACTTCGGAGTCATGGGTAATGCGCTGGGCTAAGCCTTCGACCAGTGCGATCGCACGCGGATATTTTTTCTGCTTAAACAAGGTCTGTAGCTGTCGGTAAGAGTCCTGCTTTAGCTTTTGCTCATGGGCTGACAGCCCTGGATTAGTCTGGACTGGGCTGCTAATTTCCTCAGGGACCGTTTCGCCAGGGCCTTCATCTGGTTCATTTTCGCCATTGTCTGGCTGAAACATATCTGACAGCGACTCATAGGCTTTAGTCACCTTAATAAAGCGCTCGTGGGCCTTTTTATCATCAGGATTAACGTCCGGATGATATTTGCGCGCCAACTTACGATAGGCCGCTTTGACATCGTCAAAGGTGGCCCCCGTTCGTAATCCTAATATGCGGTAATGATCGGCTAACCCCATACGCCTCAAAAGAACTGACCCCGATTCTGCCATTAAATCGCAGAATCGGGGCAAAGCAATTATATTCAAGCTTAAGCTGGAAGCCTATCTTACAAAAAACCTTATTTCTAAAGGCTTTATGGACTAATTGAACCTACCGGAGTCAGACGCGTTCTTCAATGACCCGGTCGATTAAACCATAGGCTTTAGCTTCTTCAGCCGACATAAAGTTATCGCGGTCTGTATCTTTTTCGATTTTCTCGATGGTTTGTCCCGTATGCTCTGCCATCAGACCGTTCAAGCGTCCCTTGATTTGAACAATATGGTTAGCTTCAATCTCAATATCAGTTGCCTGACGCTGACCGACGCCCCCCAAAGGCTGGTGAATCATAATCCGGGAATGGGGCAGGGCCAAACGCTTACCGGGAGTGCCTGCACAGAGCAAGAATGAGCCCATGGAGGCCGCTAGACCGACACAAATGGTCACCACTTCTGACTTGATATAGCGCATGGTGTCATAGATAGCCATACCAGCTGTAACCGAACCACCCGGAGAGTTAATGTACAGGTAAATCGGCTTGGTCGGATCGTCCGAGTCAAGATACAGCATGTAGGCCACAATCGCATTGGCAATGCCGTCAGTGACTTCTTCAGTTAAGAAAATGATGCGCTCACGAAACAGCCGTTCGTAAATGCTGATCCACTGCTCGTATGTACTACCGGGAAGGCGATAGGGGACGCTAGGAATACCAATAGGCATGGGTTTGAATAAGGGTAAGTGGCTAAAAGATTTGAACAGAAGAGGTTTCGCTTAAGCGGGCTTCTCAATCACCCGATCAATCAGGCCATACTCAATGGCTTCCTGGGGGGTGAGATAAAACATACGCTCCATATCCTTATGGATAGTGTCTTCGGTTTTACCCGTGTTTTCGCTCAGCAGCTTGGTGATCAAGGAGGTTTTTCCTAAGACTTCATCAGCGTTTAGCTCAATATCAGTCGCTTGCCCACGAGTACCGCTGTAGGGATGCATCAGCGCAATGGACGAATTTGGCAGACTAGAGCGCTTGCCTTTCGCCCCACAGGATAGGAGCACGGCAGCCATACCGAGCGCCTGCCCCATACAGATAGTGATCACCTCAGATTTGATATGGCGCATGGTGTCATACACGGCCAACCCCGCTGTAATCGACATCATCCCCGCCGCGCCATCGGCCATACCCGCCATCACTGGATCGCCCAGGGAGTTGATGTAAAGGTAAACAGGTTTGCCTGGATCTTCGGAATCTAGGTAAAGCAGAGCAGAAATTAGCGAATTTGCCACACCGTCCGTCAAGGGCTGGTTCAAAAACAAGATTCGCTCTTGGCTCATGCGAGTGTAGATATTGACCCAAGCCCATCTGCGGCTACCGGGCAAATTGTAGGGCACTCGGATAGGACGTTCTACAGACATAGCTAGGCGACACCCGCTGGAATTTGAGCCGGTAGATCCTTAGTACTTTCTAGAACCCGGTCGAGGATACCGTACTCTTTAGCTTCCTCAGGCGTCAGATAGAACATGCGATCTGTGTCTTTCTGAAGTTTCTCTGGAGTCTGTCCTGTGCAATAGGAAAGAATATCCAGGGTGGCTTCGCGGTTGGCCAATACTTCTTTGGCTCGGATTTGAATATCAGTCGCCTGTCCTCGTGCTCCTGTACGCGGCTGGTTGAGGACAATCGTTGCATTGGGCAGGCTAGCGCGAAATCCTTTGGTACCTGCCGCTAAAATCATTGAGGCGGTCCCCATGGCCTGACCGATACAAATGGTGTGCACGGGCGGGCGGATATAGCGCATGGTATCGCAAATAGCAAACGCTTCTGTTTCGAAGCCCAGCGCATCACCGGTATACCAAGATGTCCCAGTTGAGTTGATATAGAAGTAAATAGGTTTCTCAGGGTCGTCAAACTCTAAATACAGCAGCTGGGCGATGATCAACCGAGTCACATCCATACCCATTTGACGCTTGTAATCGTCTGACGAGACTAGCGGCGTTCCCAAGTAAACAATGCGCTCTTTAAGCAGCAGCGACTGTAAATCGGGAGGAGGAGTGCGAAACGCGGCATCTCCGCCATAGTAAGGAGCCTGTACGGCTTTGATATTAGAACTCATAGACCCAGTTAGCCCTCTGCGGTGTCAGCTGTTCACCGTTCAACGTTTAAATTCGACAAGCTCGTGATGTCACGCGCCTACATAGTGTAACTTGCTCTGAACAAGCTCGCAGGCTAGGAGCTTTGGGGGATATCCGCCCATGGTGACAGCTCGAAATTGGCGATGGATTCCCCTTGTGGCGATCGGCTGTGCCGCCTTGTAAGGAATTTATCATTAGAGTATGTAGCTTCTAGAAGCTGGATTATTTGAGATCGCAGCAGACTGATTGACTGCCGTGGGAATATTGAACGTGGTTAAAACTCTGCACATTTAGCTCAGGGTTTTCCAACATCTACGGGAATGCATCCAGGCAAATCATCTAGAACCATATTGGTTAGCGTTGTTGACAGAGAACTGTACCTATGAAAGCTAACGTTCAGTGGTCCATTAGCGATCGCAACTTAGACACTGCCCAGACCAGCAGTCAGCGACATTTAGCTATTGCCGTCCAGGCGACCGGTGGAGTGCGTCCTCCACTAAACCTGTGTCTAATTCTCGACCAGAGCGGCTCTATGGGTGGCACCCCGATCAAGACTGTCCGCACCGCTGCCCAAAAAATCGTCAATAACCTATCCCCCCAAGACCGCATCTCCATCATTTCCTTTGACCATGAAGCCCAGGTTGTAGTCCCTAACCAGCTAGCTAGCGATCCCACTGCCATCAATCAGGCGATTGAAAATATCCGTGCCGGAGGTGGCACCGCCATCGACGAAGGCTTGAAGCTAGGTGTAGCAGAAATCGCTAAAGGGAAAACAGGGACCGTTTCCCAAATTTTTCTACTCACCGATGGCGAAAACGAACATGGTAACAACGCCCGCTGTCTTCAAATTGCCGAGCTAGCCGTGAGCCATAGCTTTACCGTTAGCACCCTTGGTTTTGGCGACCACTGGAATCAAGACGTCTTGGAGCAGCTGGCCGACGCGGGGAACGGCAGTCTGGCCTATATTCAAAATCCTGACGCCGCCATTCAAGAATTTAGTCGTTTGTTTAGCCGAGTGCAGTCAGTCAGTCTAACCAATGCCTACCTGGTACTAACGCTACAGCCCCAGGCACGTTTAGCTGAACTAAAGCCCATCGCTCAAGTGTTGCCAGAAACAATTGAACTTGACGTGCGTCGCGAAGGGGAACAGGCAATCGTGCGACTAGGCGATCTAATGACCAAGACACCCCGCGTCATCCTGGCTAACTTATATATTTCTCAACTGCCTGACGGCACTCACCCCATCGCCTACGCCGAAGTTCAGTATGATGATCCAACTCTAGGTAGTTCGCTATCCACCGACAGGGCGATCATCAACGTCACAGCCCAGACAGCCTATCAGCCCCAGCAGGATCCTCAGGTACAGCAATATATTCTGGCCCTAGCAAAATACCGCCAGACCCAAATTGCCGAAACCAAACTCCAAGCGGGAGATCGCACCGGAGCAATTACTATGCTTCAGTCCGCCACAAAGACCGCTATTCAAATGGGCGACCAAAACGCTGCCACCGTACTTCAAGCAAATGTCACTCAGCTACAAACGGGTCAAAACCTATCAGAGCAGGCTAAGAAAAAGACTCGCATTGTTTCCAAAACAACCCTGCAGTAGTGTGTGATGCGCCCTCGCTATCTCCTTAAAGCGGTTCACCATGCCCTGATGGGTAATGCAGGCGATGTCGCTGCCTACAAAGCTGCAGCGTTGGCTACTTCCGGTTATGGAGACTTAGATTCTAGATTAGCGGCCTTAGAGAGTCCTCTACCTGCTATGACTCTAGATGAGTTGCTGTCAAGGCCTGCTGGCAGCTTTGGCTACGTACTTGCTCGTTTTTTTCAAAACAATCATATTCAGCCGCTTACCCTTTCTGATGACACTCGTACCGAACTGCAAAACTCTCCTGTTTTGGCTATCCGCTATCCGCTTTTTCACGATGCGTTTCATGTGCTTTTAGGGTTTGATACCAGCTTGGCAGGCGAACTGGGCGTATGGTCTTTTGTGGCGGCTCAGCGGTATAGCCCTGCTTTTGATCGGGCCGCGTTTGTGGGTCGGTGGGTGACGAGATTGGTTATTCCCTGGCAGTGGAAGCGTTTGAAAGACTTTGAGATGAAGGGGCGTGAGCTGGGTGAACGGGCTGTTTGTGTTATTGCTGAGCCGTTGGAGGAGTTTTGGGATTTGTCATTGGAGGAGGTGAGGATTAGATTAGAGCTGCCTGTTGAGGTGTGATTTTTTTTGGCAAAAGGGTCTTGTTTCTAGAGTGGCGTTTGGGTGTCAATTAATAGCGGGACAGGCTGCTCAGGACTTTCCCTCCTGAACCCTCCCTGATCTGGGGACCTCAACGTCCCCAGGCCCCTCGCATAAGAGTTTTTGGGTAGACTGCGGCAAGTGTTGCACTGAGTATCGGCGAGGTATTACGCTGCTCCGTATTCACTCCGCACCGTAAAAGAGAAGTTGTCTCTTCGCATCTTAGAATCTTCTTGCAAAGAAAAGATTGCTACAAAGAAAATTCCATAGGAGTAGAACTAGATAACTCATGCTTTTCTAAATTTTTCTGACGCGTCAGAAAAATTTAGAACTCACCTCACCAGCCACCCCCCCCGTATGCAAATCGGGACAACGCAATTATTCTTATGGGGTTGTAGGGTGGCATTCCCACCCTGCCCATTGGGGTGTGGGGCACTCGGAGGAGCCCCACGCAGCCGATTTTGCATTTAGCCCGCATCCCAAACCACAGCGGTAATATTGTCATGCAAGATACCTCAAACTCTCAACTCCTTTATAGTGAAAATCACCCACACCCCCATCACCCTCCACAAAAAAGTCCCCCTCACCATCAGCCGCGGCACTCGCTCCCAATCCACCAATCTCTTCATCAGCATCACCGCCGACAACATCACCGGCTACGGCGAAGCCACTCCTTTTTCCATCGGTGACCACACCCAAACCACCGACATCATTACCCATGACCTAGACCAAGTTATCGAAGGCATTTCCCACTATCATCCCCTCGATCGACAAATCATCGAAGAAAGCCTCGATCAAATTGCGCCTTGCTCAGCAGCTCGGGCGGCTATTGATGTAGCACTCTGGGACTGGTTGGGTAAAAAGGTCGATCTACCCCTGTGGCAGCTGTGGGGATTAGACCGACAGCGAATTGGACCAACGGCTGTAACAGTAGGGATTAGTACACCAGAGGGAGCGTGCGATCGCATCCGTCGCTGGCATACCGACTACCCCGATCTACGCTCCATCAAAATCAAGCTGGGCAGTCCCGCCGGTATCGAAGCCGACCAAGCTATGTTTAGCGCTCTCCAGTCTGAGTTTCGCCCCCACGACAAAATCAGCATCGATGCTAACGGCGGCTGGACCCTAGACGCAGCTAAAACCATGGCTATCTGGCTAGCAGACCGCAATGTTACCTATCTAGAACAGCCTCTATCCGTTAGCGCTAACCACCAGCTGGGCGAATTAAAAGCCTGTTCACCACTGCCCATATTTGTCGATGAGAGCTGCTTTACCAGTCGCGACATTATGTCCTGGGCTCAGCATGTCGACGGCATCAATATCAAACTAATGAAATCAGGAGGTCTGACCGAAGCGCGACGCATGATCCACACCGCCCGTGCCTGTGGTCTGAGTGTCATGTTTGGCTGCTATTCTGACAGCGTCCTAGCGAATACGGCCCTGGCTCAGCTCTCGCCGCTGGCCCAGCATATTGACCTCGACAGCCATCTAAATCTCAAAGATAATCCCTTTACAGGAGCCCAGCTAGAGGTAGGGCGTCTGATGCCCAATGGGAGATCGGGTTTAGGAATTGAGCCGCTTAAGCAAATACACCAATCAGAGTAATCACCCCGCCAATAACCATCAGCCCTGCTGGCATAAACTTTTTGGTCTTGACTAGCCGGACAACAAATACCACCAGCAGCACCAGCGATACGATTTTAACCACCCACAGCCCGCTAGCAATTCCTTGAGCCGCCCGCAGCGCTCCAATCACTAGCAGTAGCCCACTAATGATGCCAGAAATTAGTGACGGCAGGCTTCGCGCTTTGAGATAGCCAATAACGCCACCGACTATGGCGAGAATACCGTAGATCAATGCGATGATAAGAGCTGGTGACATAGGGCAATTGGGAATGAAGGAATTCGGGGCAGCCTCAGCTACCATCGCTCAGTACCGACAGCAGGCGGCCTCGCTCTTACTCTATCAGGCCATTCTAGAGGATACAGTGGGTCGTACGTTTTTATCCCTGCTCGAAGCACTTAGTTTGCGTCAAGGGCTAGATAACGATCAGGCCCAATGTTTGAGCGCCTACGGACAGTGGTTTCAAACCCTTGCTAGCACTGGAAAAAGCTGGGGAGACCATCTAGTTGAGCAGCTGCTGATCGCCGATAATGCTTTTACCCAGGCGGCTCAACGGGTGCCAGCAGCCAACATTTCAGAGCCACTGGCTGCTGCTGCACGCCATGATTTGCGTATCATTCAGGGATTGTACAATCTGTCGCCTGATTACATTAGCCAATGTGTCAAAACTGCGTGTCAGCTGCTCAAAGCACCAGTAGTGTGGTCAATGCCACTGAATTCCCTACCCATCAAGCTATCTCAGGACTGGTCTACGAACATTACCGAACTAGCAGCCTATTATCAACGTCAGGGGACCGGACAGTTTGGCCAATTTTATGGGTTTCGCTGGCAGCAGGGACAGCTGTTGGGAATTTCTGAACCCGACCCGATTAGGTTAGATCAGCTGGCGGCCTACGAGGGCCCAAGAACGACTCTAATCAAAAACACTGAGTTTTTGCTAGCAGGATTTAATGCGCTCAATGTGCTTTTATACGGCAGTCGCGGCTCTGGTAAGTCTTCTCTGGTGAAGGCATTGCTCAATGAATATGCAGCCCACGGGCTGCGTCTGATCGAGGTCTCAAAGGCAGATCTCTATGACCTGCCAGAAATCGTTGAATACCTGCGCCCTCAGCCTCAAAAGTTTATTATCTTTGTTGATGATCTTTCGTTTGAAGAAGACGATGATGCATTTAAGGCACTCAAAGTTGTGCTCGAAGGCGGACTGACTCGACGGCCTCAAAATGTTGTTGTTTATGCCACGTCCAACCGTCGACATCTAGTACGAGAGTTTTTTGACGATCGGCCTCGTCCTCGCGATGCGGATGAGCTCAAATCGTGGGACACCGTTCAAGAAAAACTATCCTTTAGCGATCGTTTTGGTCTGACACTGACGTTCGAAGCCGCCGACCAGCCTACCTATTTAGCGATTGTTCATCATCTGGCTCAACAGGCTGATATTGACCTACCGTCAGAGGATTTAGAGTATCGCGCCAAGCAGTGGGCCACCCGGCACAATGGTCGCTCGGGTCGTAGCGCTCGTCAGTTTATTGATTTTCTATCGGCAGAATTGGCTTTGGATATCAGGAGCTAGCACGATGAGCAAATGGGGGCGCTGGGGATTAGGCTTGGTGGTCGTTGTGAGTGTGGGGGTTGCGATCGCATCCCTCATCAAGCTAATCCACGACCAAAATCGCACCCACACCATCCGTCTTGCCACCGGAGGACCGACAGGGGAATACTATGCCTTCGGCAAAGCCATTGCCCAAGTCACTCAGGTCAATGAACCCAAAATTCGCATAGACGTGGTTGAATCTGCTGGCTCAGCCCAAAATATGGACGATGTGCATACCCATACTGTTGATCTCGCCCTGGTTCAAAACGATACGCCAGTTCAGCCCGACGTGCGCGCTGTGGCTCAGCTCTATCCCGAAATGTTTCACCTGATTGCCTCAAAAGAGGCCAACATCAATACTCCCGCAGACCTCAGAGGCAAGCGCATTGCCCTGATGCCAAAAGATAGCGGTTCATACAATTTGTTTTGGCCCCTCAGCAATCACTACGGTCTCTCCAAAGACGATTTTCAGGTTCGACCCATGTCTGCGATTGAGGCTCACCAAGAGCTACAGGCAAATCGTGTCGATGCTGTCTTTCGCATTATCGGGCTAGGCAACAGCAGCGTCACTGAGCTCTTAGCTACCAATCGCTTTAGGCTCATTCCCATTGACCAAATTGGCGCACTACAGCTGATCCAACCCTATCTAGAATCTACCGTTATTCCTAAAGGCAGCTATGACGGCGGTGCGCCGATTCCGCCCCAAGACTTACCTGTTGTTGCCGTTAGCGCCTTGCTCATCGCTAACAAAAATGTGCATCCCGATGTGGCTAAAGCCATCACCCGAATTCTCTACGAACACCGTAACGAGCTTATCCGTCTCAATCCTCGTACCGCCAATATTCAATCGCCAGACGTTAGTCAAAATCTAGGCTTTCCACTCCACGAGGGTGCCCGTGCCTACTACACTCAAGACAGCCCCAGCTTTTTAGTTACCTACGCCGAACCCATTGGTCTACTGCTCTCCGTCAGCATTCTGTTTTGCTCCAGTCTATGGCAGGGACGACAGTGGCTAATCAGAAACCAAAAAGACCGTGCAGATCGCTATAACCTAGAGATTCTCGACCTGATCGAAAAGATTGAACAAGCCGAAAATACAGAAGAGCTACAAAATCTTCGACAGCAGCTGCTTGACATCCTTAAAAAAGTTGTCGTCGATCTAGACATCGACAAAATCTCACCCGAATCATTTCAATCCTTCACCTTTCCCTGGGAAGTCGCCAATACCGCCATCCGTCACCAAGAAATTATTCTCAGCGGACGGTCTACGCCTAAACGCTGATTATTTAAGAGGCTGTATGAAAAGGGTTCTAGGGTGTAAAAAAGCTCACACAGTGTAGGCTGAAGTTTACTTAAATCTCTAGCCCTGCGTGAGCCATGCCTAAAGCGTACACTAGCAGCCTCAGTCGTGCCCAATTTGAACTGATCGAACCGTTGTTACCAGAGGCCAAACCAGGGGGCAGACCTCGGAGTGTCGATCTGTTTATCGTCTTAAATGCCATTCTTTACGTGGTGGTTCAAGGCTGTAAATGGCGAGACATCCCCGGTGACCTATTACCGTGGTCTACGGCCTACACGTATTTTCGGAACTGGCGTAAGGATGGCATATGGACCGTTCTTCATGACCACGTCCGAGGCTGGGTGAGAGTGGATGCTGGACGCCCTGAAAGCCCTTCAGAGGCGATTCTCGATAGCCAGAGTGTGGCCACTGCCACCATGGTGACCAAAGCAGTCGGATACGATGCAGGCAAAAAAACGAAAGGACGCAAGCACCATGCGGTCGTCGATACGTTAGGTCTACTACTCTGCGTTGTGGTCACAGCCGCCAGTCTGCCGGAGCATAAGGGCGGTAAACAAGTGCTTGAACAAGTCTCTCGTATGGGGCAAACGGTCGCCCGACTCTATCTCATTTGGGTTGATGGTGGGTATCGTGGACCGACCTTTATTGCCTGGGCGATGGACACTTTTCGATGGGTGATTCATGTTGTGCTACGACCGAAAGAAGTCAAAGGTTTTGTTCTACTCAAAAAACGGTGGGTGGTGGAACGAACGTTTGGCTGGTGGAACTGGTACCGACGTCTGAGTAAGGATTATGAGCGTTTACCCGAATCATCTGAGGCCATGATTTACATTGCCATGACTCGCTTGATGCTCAGGAGACTGGCGTAATTTGATACACGTCTCTGCCTTTTAAAACATCCTCTCAATCATTTAATTCGATTGAGAACAGTTTCCTATGCCTCTAGAACACTTTTTGTCTAAACTCCAGCAAGAAAATGTCTCACCAAAAATAGGATTAGGCAGTACAGCATCGATATCACCACCAACCAAATAAAGTAGTTCTGCAATAACAGTATTACTATTGATAATACGGTTGTTTGACGATGCGGGAGGTACATTGGGTAGAGGGAGATAGAGAAAATTCTCACGATGATTTTCTGCTGCATATTGTTGAAGAATACTCCAAACAGCTTGTGGAGAACGCCCTATAACAGGAACTCCTCTTATTCCTCTTGTCTGAGGAGTAACTACTATGCCATTACGTGTGCGTGCGTCACTAGAAGCTTCTATAGGTAATCCATTCTCAATGACAAGACGCCCAAATTCAACTAACTGTACCCCAGGTACTCCTCCGGTGGGAATTGGCTCTATAAATCTTGGAGGATCGAACTCTGGACCTCCACGAATAATTGTTTCGATGCCATTATCATCTTCAAAAATGAGTAACAAATGACCACTCGCAGCATCAGGATACCATCACCACCAGCCGATGAGAATGAGACAGGTGTGCCTTCGATTGAAATTTTACTCATAAATACGTTTTAAGAAAAACGAAAATCATGGAACTACAAGCTCAACAATTCTAGATTGCTGGTCGTATTTACCGCCTACGCTAACTCCGGCACCTTGCTTAAGACTGACTGGATACCACCAAACGAAGACAAAGAAAAAGTCTTCTTCTCGAGGCTCATCCACCGTCTTGGTAAACCCTTGCTGTATCAAAAACTGTTCCAGCTCGTAAAAGTCACTTCCTAGTGGAAATTTCTCTTGCATGCAGTTTCTAAAAGTGCTTCTTTGAGAGAGCTTATGACAAGCATCAGAACTTGTTTGAGCTTTACAGCCCTGAAACATTAAAGAGAGAGCTATGGCGGAAATCACTAACCCTTTCCAGAAAGACTTTTCGACTTTTTTGAGATTCATATTCTCAACCACCTGTAAAAGCTATGCATATACGATCATAGCTTTTACAAACAGATGTAATATTCGAATTAGGCCGTGGACGCATCATCTTTTACTTGTAAAGATACATTTAAGCTCATTCAAAACTTGAGATATGTCAATTGTCCAATACTTTCGCCGACAATGTTCTCCAAAAGCCCATTTGAGCTCGCTATTTTAATGTTATTAATATCGTAGAGACAATAGCTACGGAAAAAGATATCTTTTCACTTGAATCTGAAAAACATAGTTTACAAAAAATACTCAGGTTTTGATTCAGAAGCCCCTTTCGAATCTCTGTTAATTCTCAACAGAAACAAAGATTTGCCCCCTATTCACTCAGTAAAGTTAGAATAACGTTCTCATTCATTTTGTTCTATAAACTTCCAATAAAGAAGCAATAAAAAATGATGTGAATCTTTTATTGCTAGAGTCAGGTGCTCAAGTGACATGTCATACGGTTAAGCAAAAATAAGTATGCAGTCAAAGCTCTTTTCTCTTGATTTATCCATTCAAGACAATTGATAGATTTTTTGAATGGACGTTGTTGATTGAATAACGACTCTTTGAAATGTCTTTTAATCATTCTCGGCGATGAGTTCCTGTATATCGTTGTCCACCATGGCTTCTACCAGCTTGGCAAACGTGTATTGTGGCTGCCACTGAATTTTGTGCAGGATCTTATCAATCGACCCTGCTAACGTGACCGGTTCATCAGGTCGATAAAAGGCTGGGTCAACCGAAACATAGTCCTGCCAGTTAAGACCAACATAGGAAAAAGCACAGTCCACCAGCTCCTTAACCGTGTGAGTCTCGCCGCTGGCAATAATATAGTCATCAGGCTTGTCCTGTTGCAGCATTAGCCACATGGCATGGACCACATCCTCCGCATGGCACCAGTCGCGACGGGCATCTAGATTACCCAGCTTCAGCTCATTGGCTAAGCCCAACTTAATTTTGACAGCTCCCCGAGTAATTTTCCGAAACACAAACTCCGCTCCCCGTCGGGGCGACTCATGGGTATAGGTAATGCCGCAGCAGGCATACAGATCGTATTTCTGCCGATAGTTAATCGTCATCCAGTGGGCATAGGCCTTAGCGACACCGTAGGGATTACGCGGGCGAAACGCCGTCCGTTCTGTCTGGGGTGATTCATCCGGCTGACCAAACACCTCACTGCTCGATGCCTGGTAAAACCGCGTATCCGCCTTACATCGACGAATCGCCTCCAGCAGCCGAGAAACCCCAATAGCAGTATATTCAGCCGTCAGGGCTGGCTGTGTCCAGGACAGCGGCACATAGCTCTGGGAGGCCAAATTATAAATTTCGTCTGGCTGGGCCTGATCAATGGCATCCATCAATGAAAACTGATCCAGCAGATCGCCTGAAATGATGTGAACCTTATTGGCAAAGTGGCTAATTCGCCCAAAACTGCTAGAGCTAGAGCGACGCACCATACCGTAAACTTCATAGCCTTTGCTCAGCAGCAGCTCGGCTAGATACGACCCATCTTGTCCAGTCAATCCAGTAATCAGTGCTGTTTTAGCCACCACATCTCCCAACTATAGAAATTACAGCAAATCGTTAGGTTTCCCATAACTATCTGACTATTGTACGTAGAGCTACCGCTAAGGTTTGACCACAGCTGTGACGATTACTGAAGTTAAGGCAGCACGACTCTTTCACCATAGAGGGCTGCGTAATAGTTTTGATACTCATCTGACAAGAGGGGCTGCCACCAGTCACGATGGGTTAAATACCATTTCACCGTCTGTCTAAGGCCTGTGGCAAAGTCATAGCTTGGTTCCCAGCCCAGCTCGTACTGAATTTTTGAAATATCCATGGCATAGCGGCGATCGTGCCCCGGCCGATCAGGCACAAAGGTAATCAGATCCCTAGCGGGAGATACGGGCAATTCCCCCGCCAGTTCATCCATTAGATCGCAAAGCTGCTCAACAATGTCAATGTTTTTGACTTGATTGTTGCCACCAATGTTGTAGGTGTCTCCTGGTGTAGCTTTTTGTAGGACGGTTGCGATCGCACTACAGTGATCCTCCACATGCAACCAATCGCGAATATTTTGCCCATCCCCATAAACAGGCAATGGCTTACCTAGCAAAATATTCAAACACATCAATGGAATCAACTTCTCAGGAAACTGATACGGCCCATAGTTATTAGAACAATTAGTGATCAGTGTCGGCACACTATAGGTATGAAAATAAGCCCGCACCAAGTGATCGCTACCCGCCTTGGACGCCGAATAAGGACTGTTAGGGGCATAGGACGTCGTCTCACTAAATGGCGGATCATCAGCATTTAGACTGCCAAACACCTCATCTGTCGAAACATGCAGAAAACGAAAATGCTCAGGTTTTCCCCACACTTCCCAATGATGTCGAAATGCTTCAAGGAGAGTAAACGTTCCCACTACATTAGTTTGCACAAACGCAGCAGGACCAGAGATCGAACGATCAACATGAGATTCAGCTGCAAAATGAATAACGGTATCAATGCTGTTGTTGCTTAATAGCTGAGAGACCAGGGCCGAGTCGCAAATATCTCCCTCCACCAAAGAGAAATTTTCCTGCGTTTCTAAATCCGAAAGAGTCGCACGATTACCAGCATAGGTGAGCGCATCTAAAACAATTGTCGTTCCGACATCCTTATGGCAGAAACGAACAAAATTAGAACCAATAAAACCAACTCCTCCCGTAATAAGTACGTTTTGAGGTCTCAATTCACTCTCCTCAATTCTGTCAAAAGTTATCAGCTATACCAACTCAATCTGACAATCATCACCAATCATAAAGCGTGAAGCCTTAGGACGTTGAGGACTATGCACCAGCTTGGCACGTCGGCCAATCAGACTATCTACAATGCGCTGATGCAGATTCTCAATGATCGTCCCCTCAAGCACCACACTATGATCCATCTCCACATCCAACAATTTCACACCATCAGCAATACTGCTATAAGAACCAATAAAACAATTTTCAACGTGACAGTTTTCACCAATGACCACTGGACCACGAATTGTTGAATTAATTACTTTAGATCCTTTACCAATACGTACCCGCCCACTGATTTTTGTGGTTTTGTCTATGTCGCCATCGATAGCATGAGTCAAAGTCGCATCTAAAATTTTTTGATTAGCCTCTAACAAATCATCTTTTTTACCCGTATCTATCCACCAACCAATTAGTTGTTTAGCCGTTACGCTTTTACGAGTATCTACCAAAGATTGAATAGCATCAGTAATTTCCAATTCTCCCCGCTCAGAAGGCTGGAGTGTTGCAATAATCTCATGGATAACAGGTGCGAACAAATACACTCCCACTAAAGCAAAGTTAGATGGGGGATTCTTAGGCTTTTCTACTAGCCTCAATACATGACCTTGTTCATCAAGTTGAGCAACACCAAAAGCCATCGGATTAGGCACCTGTTTCAATAGAATCATGGCATCTAATGACTGCTTCAGAAATTCCTCAACAAAAGCAGTCAAATTATCTTGAATTAGGTTATCGCCCAAATACATCAAAAAGGGCGAATTGCCCAAAAAGGGTTGAGCGATTTTGACCGCATGAGCTAATCCATCTGGGCTAGGTTGCAAAATATAGGTAATAGTGCAGCCAAACCGGTCACCATTACCGGTTACTTTACATATTTCATCGCCTGTCTCTGGACTAATAATAATGCCAATATCTGTAATGCCAGCGGCAAAAATTTGTTCAATGCAGTACCAGAGAATTGGCTTATTCACTACAGGCACCAATTGCTTAGCCCCCGTATGAGTCAATGGTCGTAGTCGTGTCCCCTTACCACCAGATAGAATAAGTGCCTTCATAGTTTTGGCCTATTGTAGATATTCCTTCAGCATCTTCCGTAGACTGCTACGCCAGTGAGGTGCAGTTTGATGAATAACCTGAGCCAGTCGATCACATGCCAGCACCGAATAAGCAGGTCGCTTCGTTGAGGTAGGATACTGAGCACTTGTAATAGGTTGCACATAATTAAGCCGCAAAGAACATCCCAAGACTCTTGCCTCTTCAAAAATAGCAACGGCGAAATCATACCAACTAGCCGTACCGCTGTTAGTGCAGTGATAAATGCCAAACGTGCTCTCATTGAGCTGAGGTATTAAAGCAGTGATTGATTGAGCAATATCATATGACCAGGTAGGAGTTCCCGCCTGGTCATATACCACCCGAACCACAGTCTGCTCAGCCCCCAACCTCAACATAGTTTTTACAAAGTTGTCTTTGCCTTTAGCTCCGTATACCCAAGCGGTGCGAACAATTGCATAGCTCTGGGTAGCAGCCTGTACTGCTAGCTCACCTTTGCGTTTAGATTGACCGTAGATACCTATTGGATTAGTAATCGCGTCTATTTGATAGGGTTGGTTATGATGCCCATCAAATACATAGTCAGTAGAAATATGCACTAACTGAGCATCACAGACTGTGGCAGCCTGAGCGATTTTTCCAGGAGCAATCGCATTAATCCGATAAGCTAGCTCCGGTTCGCTTTCGGCTTTGTCTACTGCTGTATAAGCTGCGGCATTCACAATCACATCCGGTCTCTGTTTTGCTATAACCGGAATAATGCTGTTTATATCCATCAGGTCAATATCTCGTCTACTCCAGGCAATAACTTGCCCAAGGCTGGGTAGAGTATGTTGAAGTTCCTGGCCTATCTGTCCTTGACAGCCTAGCAACAAGATTTTCATGATTCAAACACCTCTGCACTGGCCAGAGGACTAGCCTGCCTGTCCTTGGCAGAGAGCACAGGAGAAGTACCTATAATTGGCCAGTCAATAGCGAGAGTAGGATCGTTCCAAGAAAGACTGCGCTCATGCTGGGAAGCATGGTAATTCGTGGTCTTATAGAGTACATCTGCCGACGCTGACAGCACATAAAAGCCATGGGCAAAACCAGGCGGAATCCAAAGCTGTTTTTTGTTCTCACTACTGAGCACGATACCTACCCATTGGCCAAAGGTTTCTGAATTACGGCGAATATCTACCGCTACATCAAAAATCTCTCCAGTTACTACCCGTAAAAGTTTCCCTTGAGCTTGCTGTAGCTGATAATGAAGCCCACGGAGAATATTTTGTTTAGAGTGAGAGTGATTATCTTGAACAAACTGATAACTTAAACCTGTTTCTTCAGCAAACCTTTTCTGGTTAAAACTTTCAAAAAAGAAACCACGATGATCTTCAAATATCTGAGGCTGAATAATTAAAACATCTGAGATTTGAGTCGGAGTAACCTTCACGTTTCAGCACCATCTCTATTTAGCTATCCCTTGTCGTAATCTAGCATTGATTCAAGGGTTCGCTAGCCCAGCGACAGTCTTGCTAACTGAAGTCTCGTATCAGAATACTGCTGAAGAGTGTATTCACGACGGATTTAGTTTTGATTATCCTCAATGAAATCAAACTGGCTGGAACAGATGTATTTCAACATTCAGCATTAAGATTCATCTGCTATTAGCTCCTTAAGCTCGTTTTCTACCATTGCTTCCACCAGCTTCGCAAAGGAATACTTCGGCTGCCACTGAATTTCGAGCTTAATTTTATCAATAGCCCCTGCTAATGTAACGGGTTCATCCGGCCTATAGAAGGCCGGATCAACAGAAACATAATCTTGCCAATTTAGCCCTACATACGAAAAAGCACAGTCCACCAGCTCTTTGACCGTGTGAGTTTCACCGCTAGCAATGATGTAGTCATCTGGTCTATCCTGCTGTAGCATCATCCACATCGCATTGACCACATCCTCCGCATGACACCAGTCACGACGCGCATCCAGGTTACCAAGCTTTAATTCAGCTGCTAATCCCAGCTTGATTTTTACCGCGCCACGAGTAATTTTACGAAACACAAATTCTGCGCCCCGACGGGGTGATTCGTGGGTGTATGTAATACCACAGCAGGCATACAGATCGTATTTCTGGCGATAGTTGATGGTCATCCAGTGCGCATAGGCTTTGGCAACACCATAGGGATTACGAGGCCGAAACGCGGTTCGCTCGGTCTGGGGTGACTCATCGGGCTGACCAAACACTTCACTACTAGACGCTTGATACAGTCGTGCATCTGGCTTACATCGACGAATGGCTTCTAACAGACGAGACACACCAATGGCCGTATACTCAGCCGTTAGCGCCGGCTGAGTCCACGAGAGTGGCACATAGCTTTGAGATGCCAGATTGTAAATCTCATCAGGCTGCGCCTCGTCAATCGCATCCATCAAAGAAAACTGATCTAGCAAATCGCCCGAAATAATATGGATTTTATTTGCAATGTGGCTAATCCTGCCAAAGCTACTTGAGCTAGACCGGCGCACCATACCATATACCTCATAGCCCTTACTTAGCAGAAGTTCTGCAAGGTACGACCCGTCTTGTCCAGTGAGTCCGGTGATGAGTGCTTTCTTTGCCACGTACTTACAAAGCCATAAGGATTGCGTGAACAACCATAGCAATATTTACAGTTTTTTCTTAAGGTTTTTGCCGATTTAGGCTACGGTGATTACCGATCGATCAACCGAGGAACAATACATCATGGTACAGCCAAAATGTGCGTTAATCACCGGCATTACAGGACAGGATGGGTCCTATTTGGCTGAGCTGCTCCTCGAAAAAGGATATGAGGTCCATGGCATTATTCGTCGGGCCTCTACCTTTAATACTGGCCGGATCGATCATATCTACACTGCCCCGCACAAAGAGGGGGTGCGTCTGTTTTTGC
>ERZ1740072.17-NODE-17-length-124539-cov-15.601403_pt1 | contig 124539 bp, 120 predicted proteins | sample MGYA00581733_ERZ1740072 | MGnify/ENA primary metagenome ERZ1740072 (study PRJEB43018, sample SAMN04849741) | marine metagenome | isolation source: floating plastic debris | place: Pacific Ocean | collected 2008-08-30 | study: EMG produced TPA metagenomics...
CCCCGGGTCCGAACCGCTTATTACACGCGCGTTTATCACCATAGTTCAAAAGAACGATACTAATATAAGCCGGGTTCGACGAAGATAAAAGGGACTAGTCCAGCGGTTCGACAATTACTTCGATCACGCCTTCGGTTCGTTCAAGCGTGGCCAATTCTGCCTCAAGAGCGCTCGAATGGATTTCGCGGGTCGTACGAACGATAGATCCCGTTGCATCAGATGTGAGAATAGTCAGGCGTAGCATACGCTCGGTTCCATCCAGAACTCCATCCGCAGCGCGCACAGTTAGTTTCCCGACCTGGTAGACGCCTTTACCTGTCATATAGACCGTCTTTCCAGCCAGTTTTGCGCCGCTGAAGAGCAGTCCTGCCGTGCTCGTCACGATGCATCCAGAAAGGGCGACAAGACTAATGGCGGCTAGTATGGGTTTGAACATGAAAGTCTGCTCCGATCAGCGCATCCGATCTTTTACCGATACCGCGCCCGGGCTTAATAGAAGATGAGGTATGCTTCGCGCTGTCCTGCCTTTAAAGACTTGTTCCCTGTGTAGAAACCTGCTCTTTGCCGTTTATCGATAATTCTGATGTTTGGGAGACCATCATTATGCGCACTTCATTGACCGCACTCGCGACTATTTTTGCCCTCGCAGCTTGTGATCCGGTTCGGGTTCCGAGCCCCTCAACCAGTGAACCTGCACCAACTGAGGCGCCCGCCACCCCGACCGCCGAAGAGATCGCCGCTGAAACCGAACGCCTCAACGCCTGGTTCGAGGAAAAGTTCGAGGCGGAGCTGCTAGAGAGCCCGATTCAATTGACTTTCCTGGGCCGTGATGAGCGCCAGGGCGAGATCGATGATTTCTCAGAGGCCGCACAAGACGCTCAGCTTCAACGGACGCTCGCCAATGCGGCTGAGCTAGCTGCCAGCTTTGACTATGAGAAGCTGACGCCGGATGCGAAAATTTCTTACGATATCTGGATGTATCAGGCCGAGACGGCGCAAGCTGCAGATACCTTCCGCTATAATGGCTACATCTTCGATCAGATGCAGGCCATCCATACGTTCTTCCCGCAGCTTTTGATCGCGTTCCACAAAGTGATCGACGGCGAAGATATGGACAATTATTTGCTGCGCGTGTCTGGCAGCGCGATTGCGATTGATCAGCTGATTACGCTGTCCAAAACCAATGCCGAAGCCGGCGTTCGCCCGCCTTACTTCGCTTTTGACTCTGTGATCGAAGAAGCTGGCAAAATCATCTCTGGTGCACCGTTTGATGAAAGCGGTGAAGACAGTGATATCTGGGCTGACGCACAGGCCAAGATTGCAAACTTGCTCGAGCAGGGCGAGATCGATCAGGCCAAAGCCGATCAACTCACTGCCGACATTCGCACAGCATTGGTTGAAGAATGGAAGCCGGCTTATGAGCGCCTGATCGCCTGGCAAGAAGAAGACAAGGTCAACGCTACGCCGGAAGCGCAAGGCGTGACGCTGCTCCCGGATGGTATTAATTACTACAATGAGCGCCTGGCCAACCAAACCACAACGTCCCTGACGTCTGATGAGATCCACGAGATCGGCCTGGCTGAAGTGGCGCGCCTCCGGGCGGAAATGGAAGAGATTCAAGCCGATTTTGGGTTTGAAGGCAGCTTACAAGACTTCTTTGTGTTCCTGCGAGACACCAAAGACGATGAGCGTCTTTATTACCCAAATACGGATGAAGGGCGCCAAGGCTATATCGATGATGCCACAGCGGCGATTGATGGCATCAAGGCGGTTCTGCCGGACTATTTCGGGATCCTGCCAAAGGCGGACATGGTTGTGAAACGGGTTGAGGCATTCCGCGAGCAAGACGGCGCAGCGCAGCACTATTTCCCATCCACCCCAGATGGATCGCGCCCCGGCGTCTATTATGCCCACCTGTCGGACATGACCGCGATGCCAAAGCGGGAATTGGAAGTCATCGCCTATCATGAAGGCTTGCCGGGCCACCATATGCAGATCGCGATCCAGCAAGAGCTCGACGCAGTTCCGACCTTCCGGACACAAGCGGGTTTCACCGCTTATAGCGAAGGTTGGGGTCTTTATTCAGAGTGGCTGGCGATCGAGATGCCCGGCACTTACCTGGATCCGCTATCGCGATTTGGGCGTGCTGGATCTGAGATTTGGCGCGCCATTCGTTTGGTGCTCGATACTGGTCTGCACGCAAAAGGCTGGAGCGAAGAAGAAGCCGTCGCTTACTTCATGGAAAACTCAGCGATCACTGAGGCGCAGGCGCGCTCAGAAGTGCGCCGCTACATGGTGCTGCCTGGCCAAGCGACCAGCTACAAAGTTGGTATGCTGAAGATCCAAGAGCTGCGCCGTGACGCTGAAGCAGAACTAGGAGACGCCTTCGACATCCGGGCTTTCCACGACACGATCCTAGGCGGCGGCGCCATGCCCCTCGCCATTCTGGAACGCCGTGTCGATGATTGGGTAGCAAGTGTGAAAGCCGGTTAAACGCGACCTCGTGTGGGGAGCCTAGCTCCCCACGCTTTCTAAAGCGCCTAAAGCCTCCTGGACGTGTTCCACGAATAAACGTGCCTTGCCGCGCAATTTGCCGCCGGTCCACACGACAGACAGAGGCAGGTCGGCGCCGCGCCACTCCGGCATGATCCGGACCAGAGCTCCAGACTTTACATGCGGACAAACCAGCCAGTCGGGCCCGATAAAGACCCCAAGCCCGTCCACTGCGCCCTGCAGCAGCGTATCTCCTGATGACCCTCGAAAGCGTCCATCCATCATGATGCGATGCTCTTCGCCGGTTTCAACGTGTTTGAGAGTCCATTGCTGCCCCTGCAGGGACTGGCGGAATACAAGACCATTATGGTCTTTGAGGCTCTCTGGACAATTGGGTGCGCCATACTGCTCAATATATTTCGGGGACGCCCAGATACCTCGATAGGCGACGAGCAGGCGCTTTGCCATCAGCGCACTATCTGTGAGTTCGCCCAGACGGAACGCGACATCAACCCCCTCCGTGACGAGGTCTGTATAGGTGTCGTCCGTCATCAGATCCATTCGGATATGTGGGTGTTTATCCAGAAAAGGCGCGATCGTTGGCGTGATCACAATTTGCGATAGGGAGTGGGGCGCGCTGACGCGTAACATGCCAACCGGTTCTTGATCGAGCCCTCTGGCTTCGGCTTCTGCATCATCGAACTCGGCCAGGATATCTTGGGCACGGCCATAGAATTTCTGCCCGGCTTCGGTGAGCGAAAGTGCCCGCGTGGTACGGTGAAACAATTCCGCACCGATTTGATGTTCCAGGTCCTGAATGCGGCGAGAGACGGTCGGTTGGCCGATCGACAAGTCGGCTGCGGCGCGAGAAAAGCTTCCTGCATCAGCGACCCTAAGAAACAGCCTCATTGCGTCTATTCGATCCATGTCCACCAGCTCCTATGCAGAAATTGCATGGGGTATATGGAACGTCTCCCGGTTCTGCGAAAGAGGGGCGTGTACCATTTACGCTTCATCGACGGCCACAAAGGCACGCCGAAACACGAATTCAATAGGAGCCTAAAATGGCAAACTTCACTCTCCACACTCCAGAAACCGCTCCCGAAGGCGCGCGCGATTTCATTGCCGGCGTCGAAAAGAAAATGGGCTTCGTTCCATCTCTCTACGCGGTTTTCGCCGAGAACCCAGCCGTTTTGGACGCATACACACAACTGTCTGATCAGCTGGCGAAAACAGGTCTCACCCCGCTTGAGCAGCAGATCGTCACGATCACCGCGAGCGTGGAAAATGAATGTCACTTCTGTGTTGCCGCGCACACGACCATTTCAGAAGCCCAAGGCCTGGATCTCACCGTGATTGATGCGGTTCGCGAAGACCGGCCGATCGCCGACCCGAAACTCGAAGCCTTGCGCGTTTTCACAAAGAAAGTCGTGATTGATCGCGGCTTTGTTTCTGACACGGACGTGGACGCATTTTTGGTGTCTGGATACGATCGCGCGGCGGTCTTGGCAGTGATCCTCGGCGTCGCAATGAAGGTAATTACGAACTATACAAATCACGTCGCCGAAACGCCGGTCAATGAAGCGTTCCAAAAGCACGCATGGACCCCAAAATCGAAGCGCGAAACGGTCGCCGCTTAACCTTCGATAAACCCTAAAACACTGGGGCTGCGGAGACATCCGCGGCCCCTTTTTTGTGCCCTCTCGATGGGCTCACAATTCGCTCACACCGACGTGACTAAGGCTCACACACACGTGGTTCGTAAGTGAAGAAGAGGCATCGTAAGTGGAGGGCATAGCAAGGAGGACGCAATGACGACCATGACTGAAACACTTACACCGCAGGCCCAAAACACAGGCCTCATGTCCAAACTCAAAACCTATGCGCCGCACGCCATCGCAGGCGTAGCATCCTTGGTTTTTCTCGACAGCCTGCGCTTCAAGTTCACCAATGCGCCGGAAACACAAACCATCTTCGGCAAGCTCAATGAGTGGGCCGCGAGCTTTGGCGCCGAAGGGCTGTTCGCGCAAACCGGCTTGTTCAGCCAATATGTCATCGGCACCGCTGAGCTGGTTGCCGCGACGCTCCTACTCGTCGGTATTCTGCCAGCATTCCGCCGTTTGCAGGCCGTCGGCGCTTTAATCGCCTTTGCTGTGATGAGCGGTGCTGTAAACTTCCACCTTTGGACCCCGCTTGGCATTGATCCTAACAATGATGGCGGTGGCCTGTTCTTTATGGCCGTCGTGGTTTGGTTCACATCAGCTGGCCTCGCTTTCATTCGCCGCAAAGAGCTCGCAGCCATCTTCTCCGGTTTGAAAAATACACTCTTCCCCGCGCGTTCATAAGACCGCGTTTTTCCTCCCAAACTCTATTTTAGAAAGATAGACCGATGAAACTTCGTACACTTCTCGCCGCCGCCATGATTGCAGTAGGACCTGTTGTCGTGTCAGCTCCAGCCGCTTTTGCAGACAAAGATCCGATCTATACGGCAAAACGGTCAAACCTGGCTCTGCAAGGCTATGACACGGTCGCTTACTTTACGGTCGGCGAACCCACCAAAGGAACAGCTGACTATACGACGACATATGAAGGCGCTGAGTTCCGCTTCGAGAGCGAAGAAAACCTCAATCTCTTCCTCGCTGAACCAGCCAAATACGCCCCTCAATATGGCGGTTATTGCGCCTGGGCAGTAGCTCAGGGCAAGACTGCAAAAGGCGATGCGCGCCGCTGGGCTGTCGTCGATGGCAAGCTCTACCTGAACTATAATAAGGGTATCCAAAAAAGGTGGGATAAAGACCGTGCCGGTTTTATCGAAAGCGGCGATCAAAATTGGCCGACCGTGCTGCAAGACTAGGGTTTTCTCCCCTCTATAGACCGCCTGTTTTCGGCGCGTCGCCAAGTGCCCCCGCATGGTTCCCCTCCGTGCGGGGGTTTTTGATTTGCCTGATGCCGCGATGGCGCGGTCTTGGACGTGGTTAACGTAATATTTGAATTCATGACTAAGACTTCACGCCATTGAAACACGAATTCTGCTTGAAGGCGCCGCAGGCGGTATCTTCCCGCATGATTTAGGAGGACTAAATGAAGAAATTTGCAGCCACAGCGCTTCTTTTCGGCGCGATCGCAGCACCAAATGCGCTAGCCGACTCAGACCTCTATGTGACGGGTGGCATCTCATCTGTCGATACCGATAACGTTGATTTACGAGCGTTCAATGTTCGAGGCGGAATTGAGTTTCACGAGCTGCTCGGTGCAGAATTCGAAGCGGCATTCGGTCTCGGAGCTGACGAGATTGATGGCGGCGACGGCGCAGAATCTGAGCTGGAAAACCAATTCGGCGGGTTTGTCGTGGCTCGTTACCCCGTTATTCCAAACCTCGATGTGTTAGGCCGTGTCGGCTACACAACGGGTGAGCTTCAGACGTCCAACAATGGCGTATCCTTCGATGCAGAACTCGATGGCTTCGCCTTCGGTTTGGGCGGCGAGTTCATGATCACCCGGCAATTGGGGATTCGCGGTGACTATACGCGTATCGAGGTTGACGAAGACGCCATTGATGGCGGCGTGAACATGTTCTCGATCGCAGGGGTCTACAAGTTCGGCGGTCTGCGCTAGGCGCTAATCGCGCTCTGCCCACACTTTCAAAATATGATGTGCCACTGCCATGGGCGGTGGCGCATATATGTCTGGATGAGTTCCGGCTAAGACTTGGCGCGCTTCTTGGCGTGTAATCCATCGCGCGGCTTCAAGTTCATCCTGTTCGACGGACACTTCTGTCGTTTGCGCTTCCAGAATGATGCCGACCATCAATGATGATGGAAACGGCCAAGGCTGACAGAAAAGATACTCTGCGGTCGCAGGGTCCGATTTGATGCCGGCCTCTTCTTCAAGTTCTCGCGCTGCCGCTTGTTCAATCGTTTCTCCGGGTTCGACATACCCGGCCAGTGCTGACCAAAAACCTGCAGGCCAGCCTTCCTGACGGCCCAGCAGACATTTATCGCCTTGCACGGCCAGCATTATGGCAACCGGATCGGTGCGCGGGAAATGCTCAGCGCCGCAGGACGGACAAACCCGTTTCCAGCCGGCTTCCGTCACATCGCTTGGCGCCCCGCATTTCGCGCAAAAGGGATGATTCCGGTGCCATTCAAGTAGGCTGCGCGCCGTCGAGGCGAGATTGGCCTCCATTGCGGTGAGTCCCCCCGCAGCCGCGCGCATATCTGTGAACTCGCCCGCCCCCTGCAGCAGCGACCCTTCGAGTTTGAAAGAGGGGTCCATACTCACAACAAAAATCGGCGCGCCCGCTTTGTCTTGTCCGAGGAAGACGCTCTCGCCTTGCGGGCTTAGGCGCTCAACTTCAGGCCCTAGCCACAGCAGGTTCTGACCGTTCGAAGCAACGAGGGGCTGACCTTTCTGCATCAGGAAGATCAGTGCGTTATCGGCGGTCTTGGCTTGCTCTAGCCATTCGGTGTTGGTTCGGAAATGTGCGGCGCGGTCAACCGGGGCGCTGGCGAGTGGAATATCATTCGAAGTTATCATTAGATTCGCTTTAGCAGCTTCAACCCTCTTGTCACGGGATGACCTAAGGGCGATATAGCCCTCGGAGGCTGGCGGTGGACGAACTCCTCGCCAACCGGGTCAGGTCGGGAACGAAGCAGCCCTAACGAGTTTTCCGTTCGGGTCACTGTCCAGTCTCCACTCTCAATGCTCTCCTGATTGCGTATCAAATGCGGATATTTGGTTGCCGCTCCCCCCGAGTCCCTGCCATAAGCTCTAATCATGAGCGACACGTCCGAAACCCCGGAAGACAGCGAACGCGATGACGCGACGTTCTCTATGTTTGGAGAGGCCGAGATGGGCGCGCCGCAGGATGAAGGCTATCAGGTTCTTGCTCGGAAATACCGCCCGCGATTGTTCTCTGACCTGATCGGTCAGGGGGCGATGGTTCGCACGCTCACCAATGCGTTTGAGACCGGGCGCGTGGCGCACGCCTTCATGTTGACCGGCGTCCGCGGTGTCGGGAAAACAACAACCGCTCGGCTGTTGGCGCGCGCATTGAATTATACGCGGGACGGCAGTGATGCGCCGAGCATGAACCTCGATCCGCCCGGCGATTTCTGCTCGGCGATTATGGCAGGCAATCATCCCGATGTCTTAGAACTCGACGCCGCGTCCCGGACCGGCGTTGCGGATATGCGTGAGCTGCTGGACGGTGTGCGATACGCGCCCGTCGCTTCGCGCCATAAAGTCTACATTATCGACGAAGTTCACATGCTCTCAACCGCGTCTTTCAATGCGCTATTGAAGACACTGGAAGAGCCGCCGCCGCACGTGAAGTTCATTTTTGCAACGACTGAAATTCGCAAAGTCCCAATCACAGTGCTGTCGCGGTGTCAGCGTTTCGACCTGAAGCGTTTGGAAAGCGGCGAGCTCTCTAAACATCTCGCAAAGATTGCCGACCGCGAGAACGCCAACGTCTCTGAAGAAGGGCTCGCCTTGATCGCGCGGGCAGCGGAAGGGTCGGTTCGAGATGGTCTCTCAATATTGGACCAGGCCATTGTTCAGGCGCTGGACGGGGATCAGGTTACCGGCGAACGTGTCCGCGATATGCTCGGACTGGGTGATCGCCTGCGCCTGCTCGACGCGTTTGAGTTTGCCATCCAGGGCGAAGCGCAGAAAGCGGTTGAGGAAGTCGCAGATCAGGTTCGCGCAGGTGCCGATCCACTGGTCATCTTGAAGGATATGCTCGAGATCGCAGCCGATATCGCTACGGCTCAGGCAGCCGGGAACAATTACCAATTGCCGGGTCCTGCGGATTGGACGAAGCGCACCCATGAGCTCGCCGCCGCGCTGACACCAGCGCAGGCGCAGCGCAATTGGCAAATTCTGCTTTCTGGCTATCGCGATACGCAAACGGCGCCAGAGGCTGATACTGCCCTGCGCATGGTCGTGCTGCGTCTGGTGACTGCAGCGCGCTTGCCGAGCCCAGAAGAGGCCGCGCGGATGCTGAGCGGGGGAGGGGCCTCGGGCGCGCCGGGAAAGCCTGACGCCGCTCCAAGCGCGCCTTCGGGCGGACCGCAATCTGTTGTTCAATTGGTGCAGCCATCTGATGCTAAGATGGCGAGCTTTCGCGATGTCTTAGACCATCTCGACACGCGCAAAGAGGCTCGGTTATGGGGCGAAGCCCGCAAATATATCCGCGCCGAGAACTTCAAACCTGGGCGATTGGTCTGCGCAGTTGATCCAGGCGCACCGCGTGATCTTTTACGGCGCCTGACCGACTTCCTCGAATATGAGACGGACATGGACTGGGATGTCCTCTTGTCGGACTCCGGGGTCGAGACGCAAAAAGAAAAAGAAACTCGCGAGCGCAAGGAAGTGCTCGAGGATGCGGCGCAGCACCCCGATATTGCGGCCGCTTTGGCAGCTATTCCAGGCGCCGAAGTGGTAGACGTACAGAACAGTGCCCCTCTTGATCCGGCGACCCTCACAGACAATGTCGTCCCACTGAAACGAACTTCTTAAGCGCTAGAAAGACGAGACAATGACAGACCTCACAAAGATCATGCAGCAGGCGCAGGAAATGCAGGCCAAAATGCAAGAGGCGCAAGCCAAGATCGAAGAGACTGAGGCCGAAGGCATTGCCGGGGCTGGTTTGGTATCTGTGACCCTTAAGGGCAAAGGCGAACTGGTCGCGATCAAGATTGATCCATCGCTGATGAGCGATGAAGCTGAGATTGTCGAGGACCTCGTGAAAGCTGCCCATCGCGAGGCGCGCAAAAATCTCGATCAGGCGATGGAAAATGCGATGAAAGAAGCTACAGCAGGCTTTGGCGGCATGATGCCTGGCTTCAAGATGCCATTCTAGTCTTTCGGATCGTCCGGCTTCTCGGTCGCCATGCGATATTCTGTCTCGCGCTCTGACGAGATCAGCGTCTGAACCGCTTCGCTCTCATAGCCCATTTGCTCGAGCGCGCGTGCAGACATTTGCAAGCCCGCTTCGATTGCATCCGGGATCACATGGGTTGCGCCTGCTTGATAAAGCGATTGCGCGTGATCGGCGTCGCGGGCGCGGGCCAGTATAGGGACATCCGGCCGCGAATGGCGCGCCGTTTTGACCATGTTTTCTGCGCTTAGTGCATTGTCCAGAGTGACCACAACCATGCCGGCATGGGCGAGACCTGCCTTTTGGAGGACTTCCTCACGCCCGCCATCTCCGAAATAGATTTTTCGCCCCAGCGCTCGTTGCCGCGAGACTGTCTTGGGATTGGTGTCGAGGCCAACAATCTCGGCCTGTTCGCGTTCTAGAATGTGCGTAACGGCGCGCCCTACGCGGCCGAGACCCGCGACGATCACATGGCCTTCATTCTCGCTGAAATCGGTCGAGATCGTATCTGGTTCTTCGGCTTTCATTGAGCGCTCTGAGAGCCAAATCCCAAGGCGCCAACTGGCGGGAATGACAAGCATAGAAAGCGCCACGATCGCCGTGACAATTGTCGAGGTTCCAATGGCAATTGAACCCGCGGCCAAGCCTGCACCGACGATGACAAAAGCAAATTCGCCTGCCGGTGCGAGCAGAGAGGCTGTTTCGATGGATGTCGCTCTGTCACCCGAAAAGACGCGGATCGCGATATAGGCGAGCAGCGCCTTTATCGCCAGCATCGCGGCGAGCCCACCTAACACAATCTGCCAATTTTCGAGCACAACAGAAAGGTCAATCGCGAGCCCGACGGTCATAAAGAACAGGCCGAGCAAAAGGCCCTTGAAAGGTTCGAGGTCAATCTCTGTCTGATGTTTAAACTCGGTTTCGCCGAGGAGTAGCCCTGCCAAAAAGGCGCCAAGCGCTAGCGAGAGGCCAGCATTATAGGTGATCACCGATGCTCCAACGACCGTTAGGAGCGTGATGGCCATCAGAAAGTCTCGGCCCCCGGCATTGATCGCGAGGCGGAACAAGTGCCGCAAGAGATAGCGTCCAATCGCGAAAATGACGATCAGCGCGAGCAAGCCGTTAAATAGCGCCTGTGCGAGGACCGTTGTCAGCTCCGCCTCGCCGCGACTGGCGGTGAACCCAACAAAGATCAGTATCGGCGCGACCAGTATGTCTTGGAAAAGAAGGACGCCAAGCGAACTGCGCCCAACGGGTGTCGCAGCCCGTTTGTTTTCGATCATCAATTGCATCACAATTGCCGTCGACGACAGCGCCAAGGCGAGTCCAATGATGGCCGCTTCAGTTGCTGGGAGCCCTAATAAGAAGAGCGCATATCCGATGACGATCGCACTCAGAATGGCCTGCATCGTGCCTGCGCCGAACACGGTTCGTTTCAGCGCCCAGAGCTTCTGAAACGATAACTCCAACCCCAGGAGAAACAATAAGAAGAGCACGCCCAATTCCGCCAAGGGCGCCGCTGCGGCGGGATCAGAAATGGTTACGTATTCTAAGACGGGGACCTGGTCGCTGAAGGCGCTAAATCCGCTCGGACCAAGCGCGATCCCCGCCAAAATAAATCCGACCACAGCCGGCAGTTTTGCTGCTCGCAGAACCGGCACGACAAGTCCGGCGGCCACGAAGAAGACCAGCGCGTCTTTAATCAGCGCCTCTTGGCCTCCATGCACCATTACGGCCTCCTATGATTGGTCCGGTCTTGATGATGTTAGCCAGTTCGGGCTGCAGAGGAAGGGGCCCCAGCCTGATCTTTTAAAATAGAGACTTTATGCCGCCTCCAAAGCCAAATCCAATGCGTCCCGAAGGGTTCGGCGAGAGGCTGCATCCATGTTTTGCTCAAACAGAGTGAGGTGCTGCTCGACTGCGCTGCGAACGGCGCCAGACCCAATATCGCTGTCACGTCCGCTCTCTCGCAGGAATTCCAAGTGATAGCGGAGGATCAGGATACTATTGGTTGAAAGCACGGGAACCAGATCCGCGTTCATTTTGAGGTGGCCAGCCTTCACCATACCATGAAAGAAAGCCTGAAACTGGGTTTGGGTGTCGCGATAGATCCCGGGCAGGCGTTCAAGCAGGCTCTCTGTATGCTCGCCATAGTCCGCTTGGTCGCGATATAGAAAACGAAAACGCCTTATCTCTTTCATGAGCGCAGAAAGCATCTCGGCATATTGCTCGAGAACGCGCTCCGGATCGCTCGGCAAGAGCGCCAGTCGCTCCTCAACCTCGACGAGGAACGTTTCTGTGATCGCTTCAAGGAGCGCGCGTTTGTTCTTGAAATGATACCATAAATTTCCTTCGGCAATGCCGCACTCAGAGGCCAGCTCTGCCGTGGTGACATTGCCAAAGCGGCGCGCGTTGAAGAGCTCGCGCGCCGTCTCCAGGATTCGATCTTTTGTCTTCATCAGGCCTTCGCGTGCAGCACGACGGGCACGTTTGTGTAGCCCATTACAAAGTTCGACAGGACGCGCTCTGGCTCGCCAACCAATTCAACGCGATCAAACCGGTTTAGGATTTCTTCCCAGAGAATGCGCAGCTGCATCTCTCCCACGCGATTGCCCATACAGCGGTGGACGCCGAATCCGAAAGAGAGATGGCGGCGTGCGTTTGGCCGATCAATCCAGAAGCGGTCTGGATCTTCGATGACGGTCTCGTCGCGGTTGCCAGAGACATACCACATGACGACCTTGTCGCCTTTCTTGATCTGTTTGCCGCCAAGCTCGATGTCAGCGAGCGCTGTACGGCGCATATGACCGAGCGGTGTTTGGAAGCGGATGATCTCTGACACCATGTTCGGGATCAGAGCTGGATCCGATTTAAGCTTGGCGAACTCATCGGGGTTACGGTTGAGCTCAACCACACCGGCGCTGATTGAGTTTCGCGTGGTGTCATTGCCTCCCACGATCAGGAGGATCAAATTGCCTAGAAATTCCTGCGGATCATTGACCATGTCCGCGGTTTCCGGATTGTGCGCTAGCAGCGAGATGAAATCGAACTTTTTCGGCTGGGCGGCGCGTTCCTGCCATAGCCGCGCGAAGTAGGCGTAGCATTCCTCCAGGGTGCGCATACGCGCTTCCATATCCACCTCGATGCCCACGGTCTCAGAGGTCGTGGCTACGTCAGACCAATAGGGTAGGAGGTGGCGATCTTCGAATGGGAAGTCGAACAGGGTTGCCAGCATTTGTGTCGTGAGCTCTTTTGAGACCAGTTCGACCCAGTTGAACTTTTCGCCAACAGGAAGGCTATCCAGAATATTACAAACCCGCTGGCGGATCAGCGCTTCGATCTCTGACAATTGCGAAGGCGCGACAGCCGGGCTGACAGTTTTGCGCTGTACGACATGGTTTGGGCCATCCATGGCGATGAACATTGGTGTTTCCATCCCCTCGGGCGCGTCCCCGATGACGATATTGTCTTGCGATGAAAATACTTTGTGATTGGAGTCGACCGCGACAATGTCCTGGTACTTCGTCACAGACCAATACGGTCCAAACGGGCTGTCGGGACAGTAGTGAATTGGATCTTCGTCGCGCAATCGCTTGAAATATGCGCCTTGCTTGTTCGCCTCAAAAATCTCGGCTTTCGAAACGTCTAGCGTCTCTAAGTCCAAACTATAGGGATCCGGGATCCCTGAATCGTCCCAAGTGTGCGCTGTATCGGCCAATGTTTCCTCCGGTTTTTATATAATTAGGGTGATAGCCCTAAAATTTGCATCTGCCAAGATGAGGGCGAGCTCTTGCCTCTGGCGCCGAGTCCGACACATTAGCGCGCATGAGCAAATCTTCCGCGGGACCAGAGATACAGCGTATGATCGATCTGATCGCGCGTTTGCCAGGGCTTGGCCCTCGCTCGGCGCGCCGCGCGGCTTTGTTCCTGCTCAAACGACAAGATACATTGCTGCGCCCTATGGCTGAGGCTTTGGCGGATGCGGCGGCAAAGATCGAACAATGCCAGGTTTGCGGCAGCTATGACACGCTGCAGCCCTGCGCCGTCTGCCAGGCGCCTGGGCGCGATGATGGGCTGATCTGTGTGGTTGAGGATGTCCCCGACCTTTGGGCGCTGGAGCGTGCTGCGGCTTTTCGCGGGCGCTATCACGTCCTGGGCGGCGTCATGAGCGCGCTCGACGGGGTTGGTCCTGAAGACCTGACGATCGGCATGTTGATCGACCGCGTGAAACAGGGCGGCGTTCGCGAAGTTATTCTCGCGCTTAACGCCACTGTCGATGGTCAGACGACCGCGCACTACGTCGCCGAGCGGCTAGAAGGGCTCGGGGTTGAGGTCACACGCCTGGCGCACGGCGTCCCCGTAGGCGGCGAATTGGACCATCTGGACGATGGCACATTGGCCACCGCCCTGCGGTCCCGGCGCGGCGTTTAGCTTGCTTTTTCGACCCGGTAGATCACGCCGTCCAACATGTTGGTTGCGACATAGATCGCGTTCGGCGTTGAAATCACATCTCTGAAGCCCGTTTGGAGATCGCTCAACAGATCCTCAGTCTCGCCGATGGTGCCGTCCGCAGCGACATCCACGCGTACAAGCTTCTGACCTGCTGGACCATCCATGGCGCCGATCAAAAGATCGCCCGCCCAGTCTTCAAATCCGTTCGTTTCAACAATCGCCATACCGGAGGGTGCAATTGACGGGACCCATTTCACGTTCGGTTGTTCCATGCCCGGCGCTTCTGTCTCATCGGTGATGATCGTGCCGTCATAATTGATGCCATATGTGATGGTCGGCCAACCATAATTCTTGCCAGGCTGAATCACGTTGAGCTCATCGCCGCCCTTTGGGCCGTGCTCATGCGCGATCAGGAGATCAGCACCGGCGTGATAGACCATGCCTTGCACATTTCGGTGGCCATAGGACCAGACCGTCGGATTGCCTTCGCTCTCGGAGAATGGGTTGTCCGATGGGATCGACCCGTCTGGCATGATGCGAGCGATTTTGCCGTGCAGATTCGCAGGGTTCTGCGCCTCTTCCATATAGCGATAGCCGTCGCCCAGCGAGATCGCCATCGAGCCATCGGGCAAGAAGGCCATGCGCGATCCATAGTGGAATGTCGTTTCGCGCGGTGAGCCCACAAAAATCTCTGTGACATCAGACAGTGCGCTCGCATCATCGGACAGCGTGGCTGACACAACAGCGGTCGTGTTCGTATCGCCCATATCCTTTGAATAGCTCAAATAGAGGGTGCGATTGGTGTCAAAGCCAGGATCTAAGGTAATGCCCAGAAGTCCGCCTTGTCCGGCAACCAAAATATCGTCCGGCAGGCCCGTTACTGGCGCTTCAACCAAAGCATCGCCGCGGATTATGCGCAATCGACCTTCGCGCTCCGTGACGAGCAGGTCGCCATTCGGCAGAGCGGCCATGCCCCAAGGAAATTCTAGCGTCTCGGCTATGGGAATAAGCTTGAGCCCAGAGTTTGAAATGATTGAGCCATCAGCTTCAGCGGGCGGCGGGGCGGCTTGGCCTCCGCAGGCCGCTAGTCCCACGAGGGCGGCGATAGATATGCTTGAACGCAACATGGCGAAATCTCCGGCAATCGAATATGAACTCTACATAGAGATTCTACTCGCAAAAGAAAGAAGGGCGACCCGTACGGATCGCCCTTTCCCTCTCTCCCCCGCACATGGCGAGGGCCCCTTGTTTACTCTTACCAGCGCTTCGAGACGGTCACGCCGTAAGTTGCTGGCTCATTCAAGAACACATTGGTGAAGAGACCTGAGCTATCGTCTGTGAGATAGGCACCGGTAATTACCTCTTCGTCAGTGATGTTCTTGCCGAACACCTCGATCGACCAATCATTTTCGGTGTTCATGAGCTGGAGCGACAGGTTCACATTGTCCCAACTCTCCAGAGCATCGCGCCCTGTGTTCCAGATCCGGCTGAACGCATCTGCTTGGTAGTAATAGTCACCGCGAACGCGTAGATCGAAATTACCGTCCATGATGCCTTCCCAAGTGTATTCAGCACCCATGTTGAACGTTGTATCCGGCGTGCCCGGAAGGGAGTTGCCGTCAAGATCAATCGCGTCGCCATCGAATGGCTGGAAAGCCGTAGCCGTCTGGGTCACGCCATTTGTGTCGGTATAGCTGACAGTGACGTCGCCCAAGCCAAAGCCTGCTTCAGCTCCTTGCAGTGCACCCGAGCAGAGGCCGAGCGTCGCACCAGGATCGAGCGCACCTGCCTGGATGGCTCCGAGTACAGTCGCGTACCCTTGTGCTGAGACCACACAGTTTGACGCAGACGCGAAGTTCTTGAGAACAACGAGGTCGGCCCGTCCATTGGTCCGATCAAGCACATCGACACCAAACGTGTCCTTCACTTGCGCATCGAGCAGGCCAAGGTTCGCATTGACGACGAATGTGGATGCTGGGTTCCAGACCGTTTCAAGCTCGAAACCAGTGATCTCGGCATCGACGTTGAAGTTCGCTGAGGTCCGATTGACGATCGCACTGATCTGGTAGCCTTCATAATTATAGTAGAAGGCTGTTGCGTTGAGCTGCATGGCGCCGCCCGCAATCGTGTTTTTCGTCCCGATCTCATAAGAGTCTACAAATTCGGGATCAAACGTCTGCGCAACGCCGGAAGTGTTGTCAGCCGGCTGCGGTGGGTTGATACCGCCGCCCTTATAGCCCCGTGAATAGAATGCGTAGATCAGAGTGTCTTCTGACCAGCTAAAGTCTGGCGCCCAGTCGAAACCGAAACGGCCTGTGACTTCTTCAAACTGTGCATTCAAAGTGCCATCACCACCATTGTCTGGTGTCGCGCCCGGGTTTGGAACAAATGCGAGCGGATCGGGACGTCCACCATCAAGGACCGCCAGGAAGGTTGGGATGTTCCCGACTTCCTTTTTATCGTCGGTATAGCGAAGACCCAAGGTGATCTGCAAATCATCTGTGACATCGTAGTAACCTTCGCCGAAGACGGCGAAACTATCGAGCTTGTAAGGTGTGATCGAACGGAAATAGTTGCGATCGGTGCCATTCCCCAGATTATCAATTGCCGTAGCGCCGGCGTTTGCTGGGTCTGCTATTGAGAATACCGGTGCACCTGCAGCGGCATTGTTTGCCTGAATGAACGCAGATCCTGTATTGAAGAAGACATAATAGCTTTCTTGCAATGCTGGACCTTGATTGACTTCAAAATCGAGTTTGATCGCACCAACATTGAAGTTGAACGGGCCATCAAAATCGGACTGCAAACGAAGCTCGTGGCTCGACTGCTCTGATTCAGATCCTGAAATATCAGTCTGTTCCAGGAAGTTCGCCTGGCCCAATTGTGGATCGCTAACGACGCCGCCTGGGAACAGAGTTGGGAAAGCTGCTGCGAACGCGGGCGCTGTGGCACCGTTCAAAGCAATCAACGGTGTTGGTCCCGTATTGAACGTAAACGCTGGAGCAGTTTCGTTATAGTCTTCCTGCGAGATGTTTGACCGCTCATTATAGCTGCCCAGATAGGTCGCTGTCAGAGAGTCGGTCACGTCAAACTCGCCGCGCCACATATAAAACGTCTGCTCAGTTTCGAAGGTTGGATCGAATGAGCTTTCAATGGTGCGGAAATCAGGATTGATCGCGGCCGCTTCATTGACGTTGAACAGATTACCGTTCGCATCAATGTCGCCTGTTACACCAGCCAGTACACCGAACACGCCGCCGCCAAGGGTTGAAGCTTGGTTGATGCCGCCCAGGGATGCCGCGCTGCGAATGGGTGCGTCGACACAGCCTTGTGAGGTGATCAACTGATCGAATGCTGTGATCGCGATTCCGTTGAACGATGTGTCGGTCGGATCGGTTGCACAGAATTGTTTACCTGACCGAAGACGGGAATCGTCTTCGTTAAAATGCTCGACCATAAGAAGCGTTCTAAGGCGATCTGTTGGTTCCCACGCAAAGGAACCACGTACGCTGTAAAGCTCACGATCATCGATATCATTGCCAGTGGTGAGGTTATCAACATAACCGTCACGGCTTAGGTATGAACCGGCCAGTCGCAAGGCTGCTGTCTCTCCGAATGGGAGATTGACCATGCCTTTGCCTTTGATCGTATTGTAATTGCCATAGGTTAGGCGCGCATCGGCCTGGAACTCTTCGAGGACAGGCTTCGCGGTAATTGTATTGACGACGCCACCCGTTGCGTTCCGGCCGTATAGAGTGCCTTGCGGACCGCGCAGTGTCTCGACACGCTCAACATCATAAAACTCAGCTTCAAACAGGCTGTTTGATGTTAGCGGTACATCATTCAAGTGAACGCCGACACCTGCGTCAGCGGCGGTTGAAACCGCATCAACCCCGATGCCGCGAATCCGGAAGTTGAATCCGCCGAAATTCCCCTTGGTGAAATTCACATTAGGAATAGATTTCACGAGGTCAGGGCCACCGGCCAGTTGAAGCTTGTCGAGTGATTCTTCATCAAACGCGGACACCGCGATTGGAACATCTTGAATCGATTCTTCGGTTTTCTGGGTGGTCACAACCACGGTGCTTAGTGTGCGGGCACCTTCTTCATCCTGCGCGAATGCATGGGGCGCTCCCGCAGTCATAGCCAATGCCGAAGCACCTGCGAGCAAGACGTAATTCGAGCGTCGTGAGACTTTCATATGCTAACTCCTCCCTCGGTGCCTGTTTTTATGGCACGAGTTTTTATTGCGTTTCCTCTTGGGCTCCCCATGTTGTCCGGGAATGCCTCAAGATGCATGACAGAGGCAGGTGTGACACTTTGTCAATAAGTTACGTAGGGGATGTGCAGTTTGACGCAGAAGAGTGTGACATTTGTTACACGGCACACTATGGATTTTGCCCCGGTACTAATTGGGGTTTTGCGGGAAGAGAAGATCAATGGCTAGGACGTCTGCCTTAGTGCTTTTTTCAGGGGGGCAAGACTCAACCATCTGTCTGGCACACGCTTTGGCGCGTTATGATCGAGTCGAAACAATCGGCTTTGACTATGGTCAGCGTCACTCTGTTGAGCTTGGGTGCCGTCCAAAGGTCTTGGCGGCCCTGAGGTCGAATTTTCCGAAATGGGCAGGCAAACTGGGGGACGATCACGTCTGCGACCTATCTGTCCTGGGCGACATTAGCGAGACTGCGATGACGTCTGAGACGGAGATCGAGATCGCTGACAATGGCCTGCCAAACACATTCGTACCTGGTCGAAATCTGCTTTTTCTGACGCTGGCTGGCGCACTGGCCTGGAGGCGCGGTCTTTCGACCTTGGTCGGCGGCATGTGCGAGACGGATTATTCTGGTTATCCCGATTGCCGACGTGGAACGCTTGATGCGCAGGAACTGACTCTGTCGCGCGGTATGGATCGTCCGTTTACAATCGAAACCCCCCTCATGTGGCTAGACAAAGCTGAAACCTGGGAACTGGCTGAGGAGCTTGGCGGCCAAAAGCTTGTCGATCTAGTGGTCGAGGAAACGCACACTTGTTATCTCGGCGATCGAGCGCATCGCCATGAATGGGGGTATGGCTGCGGAACCTGCCCAGCCTGTGAGCTTCGCGCTAACGGATATCAGAAGTGGCGTGCTAAGGTCCCTGCATGAAGACCTACTCTGTCAAAGAAGCATATGTGACTTTGCAAGGCGAAGGCGCGCAAACCGGGCGTGCGGCCGTCTTTCTGCGTTTCGCAGGCTGCAATCTATGGTCGGGGCTGGAACGGGATCGTACCAGCGCGATCTGCAATTTTTGCGACACGGATTTTGTCGGCACTGATGGCGAGAATGGTGGAAAGTTTGTTGGTCCGGAAGCGCTCGCTAAACACGTGAAATCCGTCTGGGACGCCGAAGCGCCTGAGGGCGGGGCACCTTATGTGATCTGCACGGGCGGTGAACCGCTCTTGCAGCTTGATACACCTGCAATCGCGGCTATCAAGACTGCCGGGTTTGAGATCGGAATAGAGACGAATGGGACGCTGGTCGCTCCTGAAGGCCTTGATTGGATCTGTGTTAGCCCGAAAGCGAATGCTCCCATAAAACAAGTCTCGGGCAACGAGCTGAAACTGGTCTTTCCGCAAGACCAACCCGAAGCGCAGCCTTCACAATTTGAAAGCTTGCAGTTTCAACACTTTTTTCTCCAACCTAAAGATGATAGGGCGCACGCCCAGAACATCGCGGCCACCGCCGCCTATTGTATGAAGCACCCGAAATGGCGATTGAGCTTACAAACACACAAACTGATCGGTCTGCCGTAGCGGTCGAAGGTCAGGTTTTCGAGATCACCAAAGCGGTCTCGTTTGAAGCGGCTCATTATATGGGCGGCAAGCCTGAAGGGCATCCGTACCGCAATGTGCACGGGCATTCGTTCCGATTGGAAGCGACCGTCGCTGGAACCGTGAAGCCGGGCGAGGAATGGGTGCAGGATTTCTCAGAGCTTGCGGCGATCTTGAGTGAGACTGCGGGCAAGCTGGATCATTGTCTGTTGAATGAGATCGAAGGCTTGGAAGTCCCAACCCTCGAACGTATCGCGGTCTGGGCCGCAAACGACCTCAAGCCGAAACTGCCAGGCCTCAAAACCGTTGTGCTCGCTCGCCCAAGTTTGGACGAGCGTTGCGTTTTGGTGATTAGCTAAACACTAAGCACCAATCGGACCGCCATCTTTTTTGCGGATCGCAAGCACGGTTGGGCGCGGCGGCATCCCATCGACAAAATCGGGCCAGCGTGTGGTCGGAGCTTCAAACGTTGCTCCGTCCCCATCTCCAGGATGCTGAACAGCTAGGAATAGAGTTCCGCCATCATCGGTAAAGCGCGGGCCGCAAACTTCAGCTCCTATCGGAGCGCGGAAGAAGGCTTTGCTGGTGCCTCGGCGCTCTCCGTCTGTTTCCATCGCCCAGATACCATCGCCGGCGCCGGTCTTCTCATTACCATCGGTCGCGATCCATAAACGTCCAGTTGGATCGACCGCACAATTGTCAGGGCTGCCATACCAACCATCATCGCTGGTTAAAGGGTTCCAAGTTGCACCCACCTCGGCGACGCTCGGGTCCCCGCACTGAACCAGAATCTCCCAACGAGACTGCGTTGCAGTGAAGTCGCCATCTGGTTCTGTGATTTGAATAATGTGACCGAATCGATTCTCAGCGCGTGGGTTGGCCGCATCGATCTCATCAGTCGTTCGGCGGCTATTATTGGTCAGCATCACCCAAACATTACCGGTCTCGGCGTGTGGTTCGACATCTTCTGGCCGGTCCATAGGTGTCGCGCCCAACAGATCGCCAGCGAGACGTGCTCCGATCAAGACGTCAGCCTGTGAGTTGAAGCCGTTTTCGGGCGTCAGCAGGCCTTCGCCAAAAGTAAGTGGCATCCATTCAACGAAGCCGTCTTCATCGAACCGCGCCACATAGAGTGTTCCGTCTTCGAGAAGATCCTTATTTGCGGTGCGATTGTCCGGATCAAACTTATTCTTCGATACGAATTTATAAACATAATCAAAGCGCTGATCGTCGCCCATATAGACGACGACATGTCCGTTTGGAGCGATGACGCTTTCGGCGCCTTCATGCTTAAAGCGGCCAAGCGCCGTAAGCTTCTTAGGTGTGGACGTTGGGTCCATCGGGTCGACTTCTACGACCCAGCCAAACCGGTTCGGCTCGTTTGGTTCTTTAGAGATATCATAGCGCGAGAAGTGGCGACCCCATTGATACCAGCCGCCGGCGACGCCAAAGCGCTTATGGTTCTCGGCCTCCGGATGATCGTCTTCGAGAGTGCCCAGGAAGTTCCCATTGAAATTCTCTTCGGCCATGAGCCAAGTGCCCCATGGCGTAATCCCGCCAGCGCAATTGTTCATCGTGCCAGCAACCGTCAGCCCGGTCGGGTCTTCTTGAGTTTTAACGCGGTCATGCCCGGCGGCAGGTCCGGTCATGCGCATCGGGGTCGCATGCGCGGTGATGCGGCGATTGTATCGGCTGCCGATAACCGGCTTCCAGCCTTCTGCGGTCTGTTTGATCTCCACAACACTGCCGCCATGAGCCGCCATCTCTGTGAGGCAGGCCTCCTTGGTCATTGAGTCTGGATAAGTTGCAGCGATGCCAGGCTGCATCAGCAGGCTAGAGACATATTCATGGTTCGCGCACAGCAAGCCTCGTGGCACGCCATCAGCTTCGGCAGGCAAAGCTACAAAGCCGAGATAATCATTATTGTATCCGAATTGTTTCAGCTGAGCGGCTTCGCTTTGGTTCATCGGATCGAATTCAGGACTGTCATTGAATAACGGATCGCCCCAGCGAATGACCTGATCGGTCGTATATCCGCTCGGCACATGATGTGTTTCGTCCATGCCGCGAGTAATCTCTTCGAAACTGAAGGCTACGGTTTGGGTCGCCTCTCGTGCCTCAGCAACCGCTGGCACTGCTTCCTCGACGACTTCGCTAGTGGCACACCCTGAAGCCATCAATCCGGTCGTTGCGGCCACACCGCCCAAAAAGCCGCGCCGACTGAGCCTAGCTTCGATGATATCGCCAATCGTGCGGGCGCCTTTTGCGATGCGCGGATTCGACGATTTGTTTTCTGAATGATCCATGTGAGCAGCTCCCGAAGCAGATTTGCGCCTATCAATATCCATGTTGTGCGAAAGTTTTAGGACTCTCGCAGAGGTCTATTGTCGCAGCGCAGAGAGTCGATAGCTTTCGGCCAGGGCCGAAATCAGACTATACCGGGTCGATAAAGGGAGGGCATCTCATGAGCCGGTCGATAAATACTGGGATTTGGATCATCGCTACCGGTGTGATTATCGCGCTTCTATATCTGGGACGCGAAATATTCGCGCCATTCGCGCTTGCTGTCTTTCTATTTTTGATCGTCGAAGGTTTTGCGCGGTTCATTGATGAGCGCCTATCGTTGCTCAATCGCGCTTGGGCGCGCGGTGTTGCCATTCTTGTCGTGATCGGAGGGTTTATTGGCTTTCTGGCAATGATGGCCCGCGGGATTGGTGAGTTTGGCAGCCAAGGTGACGCTTATCTCTTGCGGATCAATGGCTTGATCGAGGCGGTTTACAACTCACTTCATCTTGGCGATGCGCCGACTCTGACGGAGCTGGTGTTCAATGAATCGGGGCAAGCGTTTCTCGGGACGATTGCCTCAGCCACCAGCGGTTTGACCGGCGACCTTGTGCTGATCCTGATCTATGTCGCGTTCTTGTTCTTAGCGCAGTCAGCATGGCCCGGAAAACTCGACCGCGTCTTTGCAGATCCGGAGCAGCGACAACAAGTCAAGGATGTCGGCGATGCGGCGCGGCAAGGGATCGAAACCTATCTTTGGACCCAAACTGTCATTAGCGCACTGATTACGGCGCTGACCTATGCGACCCTGTTGGCTCTCGGCGTTGAGAACGCACTTTTCCTTTCGACGCTGATATTCGTCCTCAACTATATCCCAACTATCGGGTCGATTGTTGCGGCCTTGGTCCCACCCTTGTTCGCCTTGGTGCAACCGGAGATAGCGGCCTGGATCCCTGGGGATGCGCCAAACGATAGTTATGTGTTTGCGATTTTAGTCTTCGCGGGCGTCAGTTTCTGGCAGTTTTCAATTGGTAATTTCGTACAGCCCCGAATTATGGGTGACACGCTAAATCTGTCGGCGCTCGTTGTGCTTTTGGGGTTAGCCATATGGGGCGCGATCTGGGGTATTCCCGGAATGTTCTTGTCCGCGCCGTTAACTGTATTGATGATGATTCTCTTCGCACAATCGGCTTCAACGCGCTGGATTGCGATTCTTCTTTCCGCCAATGGAGAGCCGTTGTCGCATGAATCTACTACAAAAATACCTGATGAAATGAAGGAAAAGCAATCTCTTCCACAATAGTTACAGATTTGGATGAATTTTTTTCTTGGCTTAAAGGGATGAACCCTCCATATACTGAGACGTAGGGACAATTTAGTTACATTGTAATCTGGCCTCCGCGTGCGTCCCCCCACCCAGCCTGCGGATGAGGCCAGTAGAGCCCGCCGAGCAAGTCCCTGCACGGCGGGCTCGCTCGTTATTGGTGTATGGCCGTCCTAGCTTGCGACTTGAATGAATCTGCGGACCGCGTCTGTGGCCAATGCAAACTGCGCAAAGTTGGGCTTGCTGCCTGCATACTTCTTCAAGTCTTGGAGGAGGTCCGTTCGGGCGCCATCATTGGTCTGCGACCAGGCGCTTATACTCTCTGCTTTCAATGCCAGCTTGGTCGCTTCGCCTTGCAGGCCCTCTAGCTCCCTCGTGAGGCCGCGGGTCGCGAGACGATCCCAGTATGGCATATCAGCGATCGCCTGTTCGGCCGCTGCGCGCAGGCGATCAAGAGATAGCGTGTCACCGATCGCGATATAGGCTTTGGTTACGTCATTCGGAGAGGCCGAACTTTCCTGAGACATACGGAGCATCAATGGCGCATCAGCGAGCATCCGGCTGCGGACAGTTTGATCTGCTAAAGCAGCTGGAACGCCATCACGCGAGAGGTGCTTGGCGCGTCTTTGCATGACCGCTTTGAGGTAAGCAGGCAGCGCGTCAATCTCAATCGCATTCAAGGCATCCGCGTTTGGTGCAAGCGCTGTGATGATTTGGACGATTGAGCCTGACTGACCCAGGTTCAGAATGCCGTGTGTGTAACGCGCGAGCGATCCTGACAAGCTTGCGTGCAGCGCCATTTGGCGAGCCGCGGGGACCTGATTGTCTAATGCATCAATGTCTTTGCGAAGTTTGCCTGCATCTAGCAGCGCATAAGCCGCTTCGAAAGCCTCGACGATGTTGGCATTGCCCGCACCCGTTTCTTCGCGCAATCGAAGCATGAAAACAGGGCCTGCAATGTCAATGATGCGATTGGCGAGCACCGTAGAGATGATCTCGCGCTTCAGCCGGTGCGCTTGCATAACATCGCTGTAGGTTTTCAGTGCTGCGGGGAAATAGCTCTGAAGTGTGTGCTGGAAGTACGGATCATCAGGGATGCTGGAGGCGACAAGATCATCGAACAGGACGATCTTTGTCCAAGCCATCAGGATTGCAATTTCCGGGCGTGTTAAGACGCGGCCATCCTGCTTGAACTGCGCCATCTCGGCAGTGCTCGGCAGGCCTTCGACCTGGCGATCCAGAACGCCGCGTTGTTCCAACCTGACCATCAGCCGTTCAAGCGCATCATGGTCTCGCCTTGCGGAGCGTTCTGCCGAGCTGAGCGCCCCTGTTTGAGCATAATTGTGCGCAAGAACATGCTGCGCGACATCATCGGTCATAGAGGCCAGTAGTGTGTTGCGTTCACCGCTTGGCAGTTCTCCGCGACGGATCGCTTCGGTGCAGAGGATCTTGATATTGACTTCGTGGTCTGAGCTATCGACGCCGGCTGAATTGTCGATCGCGTCTGAATTAACCCGGACTTTGTTCAAGCCCGCTTCAATTCTACCCGCTTGTGTGACCCCCAGGTTGGCACCTTCGCCGATGACTTTGGCTTTCAAGTCGACGGCATTGATGCGCACATAATCATTCGCGCGATCGCCCGCGTCGGCATGCGTCTCATGGGTGGCTTTAATATAGGTGCCGATGCCTCCAAACCAGAGCAGTTCACAATCGGCTTTTAGTAGAGCGTGGATGAGTTCATTCGGTGTGACGTGATCTTCTGCGAGACCTGTCAGGGCTTTTATCTGCGGCGACAGCGCAACAGACTTCGCACTTCGATCAAAGATTCCGCCGCCCTCGCTGATCAAGCTCTGATCATAGTCCATCCAGCTTGAGCGCGGCAAATCAAACATCCGCTGGCGTTCTTCCCATAAGCGTTCTGGGTCTTGCGGGTCGGGGTCCACGAAAATGTGCATGTGGTTGAAGGCGGCCTGCAACCGGATCTGTTTCGACAAAAGCATGCCATTGCCGAACACGTCGCCGCTCATGTCGCCGCAGCCGATGACAGTGAAGGGCTCGGTTTGGATGTCTTTTCCAATTTCGCGGAAGTGTCGCTTAACCGCTTCCCAAGCGCCGCGGGCAGTAATGCCCATTTTCTTGTGATCATAGCCGGCCGATCCGCCGGACGCGAATGCGTCACCGAGCCAGAAGCCATAGGACATGCTGATTTCGTTCGCGATGTCAGAGAACGTCGCCGTTCCCTTGTCTGCCGCCACGACGAGGTAGGGATCATCACCGTCATGGATGACGGTGCGCTGAGGGTTCTGAACCGTACCGTCGATCAGGTTGTCGGTGAGACCGAGTAAACTTGTAATGAAGGTCTTATAGGCTTCGACGCCTGCGTTGCGGATGGCTTCGCGCGATCCCCCGCTGGGCAGCTGTTTTGGGAAGAATCCGCCTTTTGATCCTACCGGCACGATGACGGCGTTTTTGACCTGCTGCGCTTTCACCAGGCCAAGCACTTCGGTGCGGAAATCATCGCGGCGGTCGGACCATCGAAGACCGCCTCGTGCCACAGGACCAAACCGGCAATGAACGCCTTCGACCTGCGGCGAGTCGACGAAGATTTCGCGATACGGTTTCGGCTCTGGAAGGTCGACAAGTTCGCGGCTTGCAATCTTGAAGCTGATAAAGGGCAAGCTCTGTTCATCAGGGCCCGTTTGGAAAAAGTTTGTTCGTTGGATTGCCCCGATTAGATCCGCGAGGCGCCGGATCACGCGATCATGATCCAGTGACGGAACTGCTTCCAGAGCCTGCTCGATCGTTGTTTCAAGCTCGAGCGTTTTCGTCTCGCGATCATTTTCAAGATCGGGATCAAACCGGCTCTCGAATAGATCTACGAGGTGACGCGTCAGCTGCGGATTGCTGTTCAGGGCCTGAATTTGGGTTTGCCGCGCGGGGTCCAAGCCGGATTGATGTCGATACGCACACAGCGCGCGGCAAAGCGCGGCTTCCCGCCAAGTCAGGCCTGCATTGAACACAAGTGCGTTAAAGCCGTCATTCTCAGCCAGACCGCTCCAGACTGCCACAAATGCGTCTTCGAAAGCTTGATTGATATCGTCTAGCTCAACGCCATCTGCGATATCGAGTTTCATGCTCAAGGAATGAACCCAATATTCGTCCGGGGCGTCATCGACCGGTTTTTCCGTCGGCGTGACAGGGTAGCCGGTCTCGAAATCCACGAACAAGCCCATCCGTTCAAACACGGGAACACAGTCTGAAAGTGCAATCGCGCCGCTTCGAGAATAGATCTTCGCACGAATTCGATTGTCGCCATCACCGTTGCGGCGGAACGCGCGGAGCCCCACAGGGTGTCCTTTGTCCAGTCGCGCGAGCATTGCCACATCAAGCATGGCTTCTTCTGGTGCAAACGCCTCACGGTAAGCGGCGTTGAATGCATCTGTGAACAGCTCGGCTTGTGTTCGCGCTTCGGTGGGCAAGTCGCTGCTCGCAACGGCATCGCGGAACCGATCGGTCCAACGCCGCGCAAGCCGCGCTATTTGTGCTTCCAGTTTTTCTGGATCAGGCCGAGGTCCCTCAAGCGGGAGCGCTGTTTGAAACAACACTCTGACCATTGTGGCGCCATCGAAACTTGGCTGGAAGCTGATCATGCGGCCGTTCCAAGCGGTCTCGATTGTATCAGCGATCTGGCGCCGTAGGTCTGTGTCATATGTCTCGCGTGGAACGAAGACGATGGTGCTCACAAAGCGATTGAAACGGTCTGCGCGCGTGAAGACGCGAACTCGCGGGCGCGCTACGAGGTCCAGAACACCCTGCATGATTGGCGCAAGAGTTTCAGATTTTGACTGGATCAGCTCATCACGTGGCCAGCCCTCGATAATGTTCGAAATAGCTTTTTCATTGTGGCTGGCAGGCAGAACACCAAGAAGGTTTAGAACACGCTGCATTCGGCGACGCAGGAGCGGAATATTGCGGACTGATTCATTGTACGCTTCAGCCGTATACAGGCCCAGGAACCGGGTCTCGCCAATCACTTCACCATGAGCACCATAGTGTTTGACGCCGACATAGTCGCACGCGACGCGTCGATGGACGCGGCTCATCAACGTTGCCTTCGCCAGGATCAAGGATTCTGGTTCAGCGAGGAATGACCCGATCTCTTTTGTTAGGAGCAGCGGCTCAGCTCCGCGATTGAGAACATTGCGGGTTTCATCGCGCATCAAGCCGAGATTGGAGCCTTCGACCATGTCTGGTTCTTCCTGAAGAACCGAGCCATCATCACCGGTTTGGAAATTGTAACTGCGAACACCCAGAAAGACGAAACGCTCCTGGCCGAGCCATTTCAAAAATTCGAGCGCTTCATCTTTGTAGCGTTCTGAAATGTGCGGGCAGGCGGCCAAGCGCTCGGTCTCATCGACCATTCGCTGGCGCATGGCCTGATAGTCATTTGTGGCCGCTGTCACGTCATCCAGAGTTGCCTGAGCTTCCTCGGTCAGGCGCGCCTGCTCATAGGCGCTGAGGTCCGGAAGGTGGATTTGGATCAGCGAGTGCGCGCGGCCCTCATGCTCAACAATCGGATGGAAAAGGGTTAGGACGTCTAAGCCCAAGTCTGCGCAGGCCCCTAAGAGGGAATCGACCAGAAATGGTCGATCCGGACCTACGACTTCAAGTAAATAATGGCCAAACCATTGTGGGTCGACATCAATAGCGGGGCGTAAACGTACAGCCGGCAGATCAGCACTTAGAAACCAGTCCCAAAGTGATTCCCCGAGCATCTCGACCTTGCCGCGCGGGATTTTGCTGCGTGCATCAGCGGGCACTTCATTCAGCATTTGCGCGATGCAAGATTGCTTTGGATCTGTAGGGTTGGTGTTGGATGCGGTTTGAGCGTGATCTGCCATAAGCTTTCGTCCCGAAACGAATGAACTTCCTTAAGGGAAATCGAATCTCGCCTCAATCGAAAGCATAAAGGAAAATAGGTGAGAACTGTTGACTACGGTGTCAATCGGATCGTTTGCAGAACCAGCAGCAGATAAAATCGAAGTTTGGGAAAGGATTTCGTCAGGTTTTTGTTCTCCAATGACACCATGATCAACGCAACAAATCCGAGACCAAAGATCGTCATGACGGGTCAGTTTCGCTCCGGTTTGTCTGATCGACGAATAGGATTAGGGCAAAGCGTATGAAACGGTTGTGGCATTGGCCGATCGATCCTCTAGGGCGTACGGTTCGTCTATTATTAGGCGAGAAGGGTTGGTCTTATGAGTCGATTGAGATCCGGCCCTGGGTGTCGGATCTTGAGCTTGCGGCTTTGGCACCCGGTGCGTCCGCGCCAGCTCTTCTGGATACAGATGCCGAAGTCAAAACCTCAGCTGTCGGGTCGCTCGCGATTTGTGAATATATCGAAGAGGCCCAGCCGTCCCCTCGCTTACTGCCCTTCACGCCAATGGAGAAAGCGGAAGCTCGCCGCCTCTGGCAATGGGCGGAGGAAAGCTTTGCCGGCATCAACAATACGCTTCTCTCGGAACGCGTGACACAATGGGTGAAACGCGATCGATCACCAGATAGTCTTGCCCTCCGCCAAGGCGCGCATGCTTTAAAAAACCGCATGACATTTCTCGACGCACTGGCCGGCGAGCGCTCCTATATTGGCGGCCGGAACCTCAGCATTGCCGATCTCAGTGTTGCGGCGCATTTGTCGTCATATGATTATTTCGGTGATGTGCCGTGGGATCTGACGCCAGACCTCAAGGCCTGGTATGCGCGGATGAAATCGCGGCCAAGCTTTCGGGCGCTGCTTGAAGACCGGGTTGGCAACGCCAAACCCATCAAACACTATACAGACCTTGATTTTTAGCCCCCGCGCGGGATGAAAGCTAATGTCGCTCGAAACCTTCCTCAAAACCGAAGCCACTGACCTTGGCTTCGATGTCTGTCGGATCTGCCGGGTTGATGAAGCTTGGAGTGCGGGCGAGCGTTTAGAAGCTTTCGTCGATGCCGGGTATCATGGCGAGATGGCGTGGATGGAAACCACATTGGAACGCCGCCGGGCGCCGACGGCCATGTGGACTGAAGCGAAATCGGCGGTGGTCGTTGGGCTGAACTATGGCCCCGACCGCAATCCTATGGAGAACTTGCAGCGACGCAGCGAGGGCAACATCTCTGTCTACGCGCGCGGTAAGGACTATCACGACGTCTTGAAAAAGCGGCTTAAAGCGCTTGCGCGAGCTTTCGTGGCCAAGGCGGGGGCAGACGTAAAAGTGTTTGTTGATACCGCGCCTTTGATGGAAAAACCCCTGGCGCAAAAGGCTGGCCTTGGATGGCAGGGCAAGCATACGAATTTGGTCTCACGTGATCTTGGTTCCTGGCTGTTTTTAGGCGTGATGCTGACCGATGCTGCGCTTGAACTGGATCCCAGCGAGATCGACCATTGTGGATCGTGTCAGGCCTGTCTCGACATTTGCCCAACGCAGGCCTTTCCTGCGCCTTACAAGCTCGATGCCCGGCGCTGCATCTCGTATCTGACGATTGAACACAAAGACCCCATCCCGCATGAGTTTCGGGCTGCTATGGGCAATCGGATCTATGGCTGCGATGACTGCCTGGCGGTTTGCCCATGGAACAAATTCGCCGATGTGGCGAACGAAAGCGCGTTTTGGGCGCGGGCAGAGCTGAAAGGTCCAGGTCTGGACGAGCTTGCTGCCTTGGATGATGATGGATTTCGACAAGTTTTTTCGGGATCGCCGATCAAACGGATCGGGCGGGATCGCTTCCTCCGAAACGTGCTTACAGCGATTGGGAACTCGGCCGAGCCAAAACTGATCGAAGGCAGTGTGATCCCTCATCTGGACGACCCAAATCCTGTCTTACGCGGAGCCGCCATTTGGGCGCTTGGGCGCCTTGATTCTGCCCGGTTCGAAGCCGAAAAAGCCGCACGCTTTGATGCTGAACCAGATAAGAGTGTTCGAGCTGAATGGACGCAGTCAATCGAGATGGGCCGATGAAGATTGGGCAGTGGCTTTGGTGGGGCGTCAAATTCCTGGCTGGCCTCGCCATCACGTTTCATATTTATGCACTGATCCTGTTCATCGTGCCGCCGCCTGGGACGGCCAATATGGCGGGTCGTGCCTTGCAGGGGACCACGGTCTATCACACCTGGGTCCCGATTGAGCAGGTATCACCTCACTTGATCCGTGCCGTGATTGCCGCAGAAGACACAAAGTTCTGCGATCATTCGGGTATGGATTTCGAAGCGATCCAGGACGCCCTGGATGAACGCGAGCGTCGCGGGCGCCTGCGCGGGGCATCAACACTCACGCAGCAAACCGCGAAGAACGTATTTTTCTGGAATGGTGGTGGATTTGTCCGCAAAGCCGGAGAGAGCTGGATGGCCCTCTTCATTGATGGCTTTTGGGGGAAAGCACGGGTTATGGAAGTCTACTTGAACGTCGCCGAATGGGGAGACGGCCTCTATGGTGCTGAAGCAGCGGCCTATGGCCGGTTTGGCAAACCGGCGAGCGACCTAACCGCCTTCGAAGCGGCCCGTTTGGCGGCTGTCTTACCAAGCCCGAACAAATGGCGCGTCAATCAAGCAGGCCCTTATGTGCGCCAGCGCACTGCGACCATTCAAGCGCGCATGAATGTGGTTCGGCGTGACGGCTTAGACGCCTGCGTCTTGGGCGCTACTTGAGCTCGGATAGGCGGATCGCTTCTCGGATCTGGCCGCGTAGAACTAGAATATCTATGTTCTCTGGATCATAGCTCATGGCCGCTTCCATATCAGTTCTAGCTGCGCGATAATTCTCGGTGGCGAGATGGGCGCGAGCCCGTAAAGATAACGCTTCAGCGTCTGTGGGATCCTTTTCTAGGGCTATGTTAAGATCGTCTACGCCCTGGATCCACTGTTCAGTTGCTAGGTAAGCCGCTGCGCGGTCCTTGTAGATTTCCGGGTCGTCACGCTCCAGTTTTAGCGCATCAGTGAGGGCTACGATCGCCGCTTGCGGATAGTTTGCGCTCAGCCAAGCATTCCCGGCCTGGACGAGATAGGTCGTGCGGTCTTCAGCTGAAATGGCTTCTGGGGCGGTCGCAAGCGCTTCCAGACGGGCTGCGCCTTCCTCCAGGCGGTCTAAGGCCAGCAGTGCCACGGCATTGCAGTAACGGGCTTTCGGGCGGTTGCCATTGCTAAGCCACGCGAGCGAGTCCTCATAGGCTTCTTCTGGCGCAGATTCGGACTTTGCCAAACACGCTTCGAGCCTTACTTGTTCGGCACGGGCGATATCCGCTGACGCGGTCTGCGTTATCGGTAACATGCCTGATACCAGGAGGGAGATAAACATGGACGAGCTCTCTTCTAAAGCCTTTGTAATCGCGGTAGCGAGCAAACAGAGTGAGCGCAAATGACAGTTCGGTCAGAACCTCTTTTTCTATTTGGCCCAGGTTATTCGGCCACAGCGCTTTCTGCGATTTGGCACGGCCCCATCTACGGAACGGTGCGGTCCGAAAAGAGTCAAGCAACCCTAAAGCGAACGCATATCGAGCCTGTCCAAATTAACGACAAACAGACCCTGTTTGACCGGCTTGAGGGTGCGCATTTGCTGGTCTCTGCGCCGCCAAGTGATGAAGGCTGTCCAGCGCTCTTGCTGCTTGGAGAGCAAGCAAAGTTGGCCGCGAGTGTGACTTATCTCTCAACTACGGGCGTATATGGAGACCTTGGGGGAGGGTGGGCCATGGAGTGGTCGGCCGCTGGCCCGCAGTCTGATCGCGCAAAGCGCCGTGCCCTCGCGGAACAAACCTGGCTTGAAGCGCATGACCGGGTTCGGTTGGTACGCCTGCCAGGGATATATGGTCCTGGTCGCTCAGCCCTTGATCGTGTCCAGGCTGGCAAAGCCCGGCGGATCGTCAAACCAGGGCAAGTATTTTCTCGGATTCATGTCGACGACATCGCGTCTGGCTTGCTAGCGCTAATCACGTCTGGCGCGCTTGGAGCGTTTAACCTATGCGACGATGAGGCGGCTCCACCGCAAGATGTCATAACCTATGCAGCGGACTTACTGGAGCTTGAACCACCCCCCGAAATTCAATTTGATAGCGCAGATCTATCGCCAATGGGGCGCAGCTTTTACGCTGAGTGCAAACGCGTCTCTAACGCAAAGATAAAGGCCGCCACAAAGTGGCGGCCTCAATATCCGACTTACCGAGAAGGTTTGAGCGCGATCGCACTCCAAATGGCTTAGCTTGTCGCGCCGCCCATAAACCCAAGATCGGTTTGATTGAAATTGTTCAAGTTCGGCAAGGATGCACGAAGCTCGGAATTGTCCAGTCCAAACCACGAGCCCATCGTCGCAGCATACTGTTCGACAGAGGTCGTTGGGATCAAGCGACCGCGCGATCTTGTATACTCATTACTATCGACGTCAGCGAATGGGACGTCACCATACAAACGCTTCCCTTGGACACCGCCGCCTGCGACGAAATGGTGACCGCCCCAACCGTGGTCGGTGCCGTTGCCATTATCGATCACGGTCCGACCGAAATCAGAGGCTGTGAACACGAGCACATTGTTCCACTCGCCAATCTCGATCATGGCTTCACGGAATGATGAAATCGCTGCCGCAAGTTGCCCATGCAGCCCGCCAAGGCTGTTGGCCTGGTTACTATGCGTGTCATAGCCACCGGTAGAGACATAGAACATCTGACGAGAGACGTTCAGGAATTGACGGATCTTAATCGTCTCAGCGACAGATTGCATCTGACGTGACACGCGGTCGCCCGCAAACTGGGTTGCAAAGTCCGTTGCATTCTCTTGGGCTAAAGCAAACTGCTCCGTGTTCTCAACGGCTTTGGCCGTAGAGTTCGCGATGTCCTGTTCAAAGATGTTTCGATTCTGGAAATCGCGCTTCGCCAAGAAGGCGCGAATCTTATCACGCGCAGCATCGTCGCCATCATTGTAGCCAAGCAAACCGCGATTGTTGTAAAGATTTGGTTCGGTGATTCCACCGGAACCGACCTTAAACTGGTTTACGTTTTCACCGGCCAAGAACACATCGTTTGAGCTCGTTGCAATTGCAGAGAAAACCCGGCTTTGGTTCGGCGATGAAGCGACAACACGGTCCATGAATCGACCGCCCCAACCGCGGTTCACGCCTTCGACACCAAACGACATCCAAGTTGACTGTTGGTCATTGTGAGAGAACAGCCGTTTCGGCAGGATCGCCGTATTATTGTCCATAGCAACGCGTGTTGTTGGCTCGATCAGTGGGCCGACATTGCCGACCACTGCCAAATCACCGCCCTCAAACATGGAGTGTAATGGCGCCAGTTCGGCAGGCATAGCGAATTGGCGTCCACCAAAATCGCCTGCGTTGTCGAGATTCATCTGCAGTAGGTTTGCGCGGTTACGCGTTGAAGCTGCTGAGTTTGAATTATACGAACCGAACAGGCCGCTCCGCACATTACGCAGCTGATTGTATGAAGCTTGGTCATATGGAAGGATCGTATCGGCTCCATCCATGCCACCTTTGAGGAAGATACAGACCATTGCCTTGTATCCGCCGGTATCGGCTGCCCAAGCGTTATTTAGTCCGAGGCTTGTCATAGAGCTCAGGCTACTTGCAAATCCAGCAGTACCGAGGCCTGCAAGGACGTGGCGACGAGAAATATTGGCCATTTTAATCTCCTTCAGACCTACCAAGTGACCGCAAAAGACGGTGAGTTAAGTACCAACGCGACAGCGGTTTGAACCATGTCTTCTTGGTCGGCAGCGGTGTTTTCCGCATTATTTGTTCGAATTTCGACGGTGCTGATAATGTCGACGATGTCGGCTTTTTCAGCGTCTGCCATTCGGCCACCAGTCAACAGGTTATCGAGGTGATCAACTAAGGCCGTTGGGTCACCGACCAGAGCAAGCTCGTCGCTATAGTCTGGTGTATAGGTATCGATGTCCCGATCGCGCTGCCAGGATCTGTCGAAGGCGAAATCGGTCATAAAGTTCAAATAACCAACAGAGCTACTCTCATTGACGATCTGAAACTCTGGTACCGTGATATTGCGGTCACCTGCATTGGTTCCGGGGGCGATATAGCCTGGGCGGTAGAAGTTAAATACCGACGGCGAACGGAAGGCTTGCTGACCGAGTGCACTGTCGGAGCCACGCGTATCGCGAAGACGACCCTCATTGCCCGCATCAATGCCGCTTATGTCGAAAGCGCGAGCCCAGTGAGTAAAGCGCAAGATTGGTTCGCGGACTTTGCCGCTTGTAATTGTCGCGCCGCTCGCAGGCTCATCGAAGGTCGAGGCATCCAGCAATATGGCGGCCAAGGTGGCTTGGAGATCGCCGCGCTGTCCTGTTCCAAACGCGCGTCCATTGTCTGCAGTGAAACTCCCCGCTTCGAACGCCGTAGCAACACGTTGTACATAGGCCGGTGAAGGATCAGACTGCGTGAAACGCTGAATCAAAAGCCGCGACATGAAAGGCGCAACATTTGGGTGCTCGAAAATCGTATCGAGCGCGCGATCAATCGTTTCTGTCCCTGATGTCCCAGCTGGGATCGTGGTGCCCAGGAAGGTCTTCTCGAGCTCAGAATGCTGCTCAGGATACATGATCATTGGATTGATCGGACCGTCTTGAGGCTTCTTCCAGAAATCACCGCCGCTCCAGGACAGGCCGGTAAAGACTCGTGCCAGACCCTCAATGTCATCATTGGTGTAGGTCTCGATCTGTTGTCCTTGAGCGTCCAGCTTCGGCGTGCCGTCCATGTTCAGTTCGATCAAGCCGATTGAGAAAAGCTGCAGGACTTCGCGCGCATAATTCTCGTCTGGCATGCGACCTCTGCTCGGATCGCCTTTACGGTTCGCCAGATAGGTCAACCATTGCCCCATGGCCGGAGAATAGGTCACCTCTTCTAGAAGATCACGGTAATTGCCAAGCGCGTTGCGGATCAGGATGTCCTGATAGTAAGCGCGTGTGATCTGGTCGGAATCAGCAGCGTCTGAGTAAACCAGGATCTGAGACAGTGCGAAGGCCATGCGCTGACGCACTTGGTCATTCGCGGTAATGATATGATCCCAATATAGCTCATTCACTCGCTGACTTTGTAGATTGCCGTCAGCGTTTCTCGGCTCTGCGAGCAGGGCCGGCATCGTCAAAGATGCGCTCTTAGAAAACTCTCTCGCGAGCCAGTCTGCTGCGTCGCCGCCATTTAGCGAAGCGATGTCGCTTTTGCTGCCGCCGAAACTCGCTCTCGCAAGGAAGCGCGAAGCTTCGACTTCGGTATCGATTTTCGAAACAGGTTCAGTTGGGGTTGAACCGCCGCCGGTTCCGCCGCCCCCTCCAACGGGTGTGCCAGGAGGCACCGATGACTCACCTCCGCCACCGCCACATGCGGCAACAAAAAGGCTTGCAGCAACGATCAACGTTGCTTTGGGAAACTGTAACGTAGGCATAAACCGTCCCTCATACTCACTCAAATGTTCGTACTATGGGATTAGATCGCTATAAAAAGCTAAGTCTTTGTAACTCTGGAATGTCTATTTACGCGATTGACTCAAGGTCTTGTTAAGCATGCGTTTTTTGCGTTAATGTTGAACGAATTTTAATGTGTTAACACACGGTTTTACTTGAATATTATCTGATTTCAGCCGTGATTCGATCAAGGCGCGATAATCAGCTTACCAACGACTTTTCGGTCTCGAAGAGCGCGAAATCCGTCGAGTGTTTGTTCGAGGGGGAGGACCGCATGCACATAAGGGCGTGTTTTGCCCTCGCGTGCCCAGTCCCAAATCTGTTTCACATTCTCGCGTCCGCGCTCTGGAAATTGGCGGCCATATTCACCGGCTCGGACCCCAACCACCGAAAACCCTTTAATCAAGGGCATATTGGTAGCGACATTGGCGATACGACCTGAAGTGAAGCCAATCACCAGCAAACGGCCATCAAAAGCGATACAGCGCACGCTCTCGTCAAACACATCTCCGCCCACAGGATCATAAATCACATCTGCGCCGCGCCCTTCCGTCAGGTCTTTAATCTTGGTTCGAAACCCATCTGCCGTGTTGATGACATGGTCTGCGCCATAGGCTTTGACTTTCGCTAGCTTTTCGTCGCTTCCTCCGGTTGCGATCACCGTTGCGCCGAGCAGTTTGCCAACATCGACAGCAGCCATCCCGACTCCGCCGCTTGCGCCATGCACGAGAAGGGTTTCACCCGCTTGCAATCGTCCGCGCCGAACAAGCGCCACATAAGCGGTGAGGTAGGCAGCGGAATAGGAGGCCGCTTGCTCAAAACTCATGGACTCAGGTTTCTGTTGCAAACCCTCAGCACTAACAATCGCATAGTCTGCAAAACCGCCAAATCGGGCGCCGCCGCAAACCTCATCGCCGAGACTGAACTGGCCGACATCTTCGCCAAGTGCATCAATCGTGCCTGCGATATCCATGCCCGGCGTAAACGGCGGTTCTAATTTCAGTTGATATTTGCCCTGACACAGCAACAGGTCAGGGAAATTGATGCTTGTGGCGCTTACCTTGATGCGAACTTGGCCGGGGCCTGGTTCCGGGATGGCAACTTCGCGAACCTCTACGCCTGAAAAATCATCGGACAGAGCATGGCAAACGAGCGCGCGCATTATAGAGCTGCGTAAGCGTCGCGAACCATGCCCGCAATCTCCAGGCAGGCCTCCCGCGCGGCGGGCGCCACGGCTGTGAAGGCGGTAAAGCCATGCGCTAAACTGTCATAGCATTTGAAGGTGACACGCACGCCTGCAGCTTCAAGTTTCTTGGCGTATGCCGCGCCATCATCCGTGAGCGGATCAAAACCTGCTGTGGCGATAATTGCCGGCGGCAAGCCTTCAAGGCGTGTCTCTTGCGCCGGTGACAGAAGAACATTCGCGCGGTCGAAATCGTCTGGCAAATATTGTTGCATGAACCACTGCATCGTGTCGGTCGAAAGCGGGTAGGTTTCGCCATAGGTCGTCGCCGAGTCGAACTCGGTGACAAGATCGGTCGCCGGATAAAGCAAGAGTTGCAAATCTGGTTTCGGCATACCGCGACGGGTCGATTCCTGCGCAATAATCGCGCTGAAATTGCCGCCCATACTGTCACCGCCAATCGCGGCGCGACCGGCTGGGGCGCCATAATTTTCGGCGTTCTTAAGCGTCCAATCGTAAGCAGCGATACAGTCTTCCAACCCAGCTGGGAACTTATGTTGTGGTGCCAGGCGATAATCTACGGAAACAATCGGGCATTGCGCGATCTTTGAGACCATCGTGCAGAAGGCGTGGCAGGCCTCAATGTCCAGGATCACCCCGCCGCCCATATGCCAATAGGCGAGCATCGGCGCATTCGGGTTTTGTTGCGCTGGGCGATAGATACGAACCGGAATTTGGTGCGTGCCTGGGCCTGGAATTGTGGTGTCTTCCCAAGATACGCCAGGCTCGGGTTTCGCAGCAAACATTGCCAAGCCTTCAATTGCGGCGGCTTGAGCAACTTCAGGTTCCAGAGAGGACATTGGCGGTTGGCTTGCAGCGCCATGTGCCAGGAATTGAAAGTTCGGGTCCAGCGTTCGGCCGCCGAGGACGACCGGTTCGCCGCCCGCCATTTTGACTTTCCAACTGGCAGGAAGCTTCAAGAGTAGTTTCGCGATTGTCGCCTGCAAGCTCATGGCTGCGGCCCTCCCAAACTCATTTATTGTTTGGGGACTAATCTGACCTAGTGGCTAGATTTGGCAAGCTCTTCGATCCCCGCGAGCGTGACTTTCGCCGCGAATTCGGTGGCTACCTTAGGGTCAACTGGGCGGCGTTTGAGCATATGCTCTCCCATTTCGCGCGCCATCCCGATCGCCGCGGCCGTAATGTAATCGATATCGAGATTACCGAGGCCAATCTTGTCCATGACAATCTCTAGGTCCGCGGAAATCTCTTCAGAGACGGTTTGCATTTCTGGCGTATCAACGCGTACGCCGATCAGGCTCATATGAGGTGCCCCGCCTTGGATCGCGTCGTCATTCTCCTCAGCGAGGAAGGTGAAGTAGGCGCCAAAGGCAGCGTAGAGGTAAGACTCGAGGTCTTTCGCTTCCTCGCGTACCTTTTGAAGCAGGGGGCGAAAGCGTGCGACGCTATCATTCGCAAGCGCTTCAAACACTTCTTCTTTGGATTTGAAATAATTGTAGAATGTTCCGCTGGCGAGATCGGTTTCCCGGATGATGTCGCGGATATTTGTCGCCTCATAGCCAATTCGCGCGAAGACCACGCGGGCAGCATCCAGGATCGCTCTGCGATTGGCTTCTTTGGCCCGGGCGCGCTTGCCCATTCGGACTTCCGGATCGATCGTCACCGTCATAGAATCTTTTTTCCCTCAACGACGTACAGTCTGCTCAGATTGGTGACGGAACGTCAACTTTTTGTTTGCAGTGCATCGTCGAGACGCATTCGCCTCCGAACCGTTAGGAAGACGCCCCAAAGCGCTCGAAGCAGAATGAGGGCTAGAATGCCGAGCATTGGCTCGCCCAAAGCTGCCATAGCGAAGGCGCCAGCGAAAATTCCAAAATGCAGCACAATGATCCGCCCATAGGGAGCCATCATTTCTTTATCTATCGAGCTCTCGCGATACTCTCCGCGCAAGATATAGTCTTGAACGAATAGGGTGATCTGCACGCCGATGATGGCCAGAACGAAGGTTTGCATATTCGGACCGGATGCCAGTGCCTGTTCTATCAATCCGAATGGTGTCGGGAAGCCTGGCTCCGCGCTGCTCGATAGACTTGCAAAGGCGCTGACAAATACGCCGTGCACAAAACAGAACATGCCATAATGGACGACGAAAAATGGTCCAAGAAAAGCCATACCGATTAGGCCCACAGGTCCATCCCGCAGGCTGGTAGCTGTCATCTTAGCCAGCGTGACGGCGCCAATGATCAGGTTCTCTAGCCAATACAAAAAGACGAGGGCGGCGGCGCCCCAGCCCATGGTAAGAACAGCAATGATCGGGAACAGATCGACCGCCAAAATGATCCAGGCGATTGGTTCACGATAGGTGCGCGCCAACGTGTTCGCATTCAAGAAACTGAGCAAGCGATCTTCCCCTTAATGATCAGCTTAGCCCATCCAATCCGCTCCATCGCGGAAAGTCCAGCGGGTTGTGTGCGTCCAGTCCCCAAGACTTACGCGGCGTATTGTAGTTGCCGGTCAGGATCTCGTAATGGACATGCAGGGCCGTCGCATTTCCGGTTGCGCCCATCAAGCCAAGGGGCTGGCCGAAACCGATTTGCTGACCGGCGGCAAGCCCGTCTGTGAAGTAAGCCAGGTGTGCGTAGCGCGAGTAAACGCCGTTGCCATGATCGATCAGCACTTGGCGTCCAAAACCGGTTTGAGTGCTAACCTCCAAGACCCGGCCAGGCGCTGTGGAATAGACCGGCACGGCGGGGCGGGCTTGCAGGTCGATCCCTTTATGCATGCGTCCAAACCGGCGACCGAACCCGGAGGTCATACAGGCGCCATTGGTCGGTGCGGCGGCCAGGATGACATTGTTGACGACGACCAGCGCATTATAGCCCAGGATCCGCCCCGACCGGTCCGTATTGGGCCGGTTCGAGAAAGAGGGTGTGCAAGCGTACAGATAATAGTCCGGCTGAAACGGCCCTTGTGCGGCGCGCGGTCCTGCAGGGGTTTGGTTCGGCGTGGACGCCACTGGGCCGCCCGACCCTTGCGGATAATAAACCACTGGCGGAGGCGGCGACGCGCATGCGAACGCACCGGCAAAGGCCAGCCCGACAATGAGTCTGCGCATGCTCAGCTCCTGATTGGTTACGCGGTCACTCGGGCACGCTTTCGGCCCTTTTCAATTTCTTGGTGCAGGTCTCTTACATAAGTGTTGAAATCGACCTGCATCGTATGCCGTGCGGCTTGATAGAAATGACCCATATGAGTCTTTTCATCCGCCGCTGTAACCCGATCCATCTCATTGTGATCCGGGAAAGCATATTCACCTGCGATGGCTGCTGCAGCTAGTTTCGATTGTTGTTCCGCAAAGTTTACGAGTGTTGGAAGCGGCTGCGCCAGTGCGAGGAAGAAAAGGTTCTCATATCCCGGCTTCACCATGCGCTTAAACAACGGCAAACGATTGTCTTTTGGGGTGAGTTCCGGGTCGTCGAAGAATGGGAACGAGACTTTGTATCCGGTGGCCCAAACGATCGCGTCAATTTCCTCGCGGCTTCCATCTTTGAAGATAACGGCGTTTGGCTCGAACCGGTCGATCGCACCCTTAGCGGTGATGTCGCCGCAGCCAACACGCGTCAGGAACTCGCCCGAGACGGACGGGTGAGCGTCCAGAGGTTCGTGATCCGGCTTTGGCAGGCCGTAATCTTCCGGATTGCCGATCTCTTTTTTGATCTTCGAACGCGCCAGGGCCCGGCCAATGCTCATCGGCATCCAACTGGGTAAAACAGCTTTGTCAGCGGGTTGTCCGCCGAGATACTTTGGCAGAACCCAAACCCCGCGGCGCATCGAGATGATCAGTTTTTCGGCGATCGGGCGCTGCGAAATTTCAGACGAGATATCCATCGCCGAATTACCAGCGCCGACGACCAGGACGCGTTTTCCTCTGAAATCGTAGGGGGCGAATGGATCTTCATAATGGTGGCTGTGAATTTGGTAGCCTGCGAAGGTATCCTGGCCCGGATACTCATCCGGCGTGCGCGGGTCCCAATGGTGTCCGTTGCCGACAAATAGCCATTGATATGTGCGGGTTTCGCCAGTCGAGAGCGTGACATCCCAGTCGCCATCCTCGCGGCGAACAGCTTTATCGACAGACGTGTTGAACGTGATCGTCTCGCGCAGGCCAAAATGGTCCACATAATCATGGAAGTATTGCAGCAACTGACTGTGGTGGGGGAAATCAGGCCAGTCTTCCGGAACAGGATAGTCCTCGAACGCTAAGCGCCATTTTGATGTGTCGATATGCAAGCTTTGATAACAGGAGGACAGGCCGTTCGGGTTCTTATAGTACCAGTTGCCACCGATATTATCGGACTTTTCAAAACAGTCATAGTCGATGCCATAATCCTTTAGGCGTTTGGCCATCGTGAAACCGCTGCAGCCTGCGCCAATGATACAAGCTTTCCCTGTCGCTGCCGCATCGAATGCCATGTCTGTTCCTCCCGTGAGGTTATCGGTTTTCTTGGGTCCGAGAGATGGTATAGCCGTTAACGTGAACGTCAATTTACGACGGCGCGTCAACTTAAGAGGTCGTCATGGATGAGAGCATTTCCAGCCTGGACAAACGCATCGACCTGATGCGCCAGCATATGGATGGTATGACGCAAGTTGTTCCGTGGGCAAAAGAAACTGGCTTTAAAGTGACCCGTGTTGAGCGTGGGCAGGTTTGGGGCGTTCAGCCTTTTGCCGAACACCTGGTCGGCGATGTCGAAGCGCAAGTCATCCATGGCGGCGTGATTACGACTTTGCTCGACAATCTCAGCGGCATGGCCTGCGCGGCGTCACTGGAAGAGTTTCGATTTGTCGCGACTTTGGATCTGCGCATCGATTATATGCGCCCCGCCGATAGCGGACGCGATATTATTGGTGAGGCGGAATGCTATCATGTCACCAAGTCTGTCGCCTTCACGCGGGCTTGGGCTTACCATGAGAGCCGAGACAAAGTGATCGCCACGGCGCAAGGCGCCTTCGCGATTAACAAGCCGCGTCCGAAAGCCAGCCTGGGAGTGCCAGAATGAGTGAGCCCCTCAGCCGCGGCGCCCAGTTGGAAGGCTTCCTCGCCAACGTCCCGATTGTGAAAACGCTCGGCATGCGCTGCGATATTAAAGGCGACGACATGACCACCGTCTTGCCGTTCCAGGACAAGCTGATCGGCAATTTCACGATCAAAGCGTTGCATGGCGGCGCGATTGGAACCTTCTTGGAAATGACAGCCATGGCGCAGCTTTTCCTAGTCTCTGATGTCGAACGTCCCGCGCGGACGATCAATATTACGGTCGATTATTTGAGACAGGGCCGCGCCGAAGATCTCTATGGCCGCGCCCGCGTAATCAAACTCGGGCGGCGCATGGCCTCTGTGACCGCAGAAGCCTGGCAAAGCGAGCGCGACAAACCTGTCGCCGCGTTGCATGGACACTTCCTGTTAAATCGCACTGGCGCGGCGGAGACTTAGCGCCATATCTCTGGGCGTGCTGCCGATTATCCATCATCAAGACTATGATGCCGCGACCGTTGGGGACGATCACCGTTTCCCGATGCGGAAATACACGCTTGTTGCGGACCTTCTAGCGCAGCGAGGCTATTCCTTCGAGCAACCTAAGCATTCGACGCAGACGGCGTTAGAACGTGCTCATTCTCAGTCATACGTGCGCGCTGTTTTGACCAGCGCGTTGGATCCGAAACTGGCGCGCCGGGTCGGTTTTGAGATGACGCCGGCGATTGCCGCCAGAACGTGTGCCTCCGTTGGCGGAACCGAACTTGCTGCGCGCCGCGCACTAGAGATTGGGCGAGCCGTCAATCTTGCAGGCGGCAGTCATCATGCGGATTTTGAAGGCGGCGCGGGGTTTTGTGTTTTCAATGATGTCGCCGTGGCGGCGCTCTCTCTTCTGCAGGAAGGCTTGGTCAAACGCATCGCGGTCTTAGACTTGGATGTCCACCACGGAGACGGAACAGCGCGAATTTTCGCGGATGATCCGCGCGTGTTTACGGCTAGCCTGCATTGCGAACAGAACTGGCCTCGTGAGAAACCGCCATCGGATCTGGATGTCGGGCTAGAAAAGGGCACTGACGACGCGGCGTACTTAGACGTCGCCAAAGCGTTCATCGCAGATGCGCTTGAGGCATCAAAGCCAGACCTGGTTTTCTACAATGCGGGCGTCGACCCTCACGCGGAAGATCGGTTGGGACTGCTCTCACTCTCTGATCAAGGATTGCAAGCCCGCGATGCCTTGGTCGCGCAAGCCTGTTTCGATCTGGGTGTTCCAATCGTCGGCGTGTTAGGTGGCGGATACAGCAAGGACGCAGCGGCGGTCGCACATCGCCATACGTTTCTGATCGAGGCGCTTCAAAAATATACATAAGACCCGTTCTGGTCGCTTGTTTTGTTGCCCGAGTCCTTTGAAGTTCCTCGGCATGAGTTCGCCCGACGATCTGACCCTACAATCTGCCCGCGCACTGTTGCAGCGCGTTTACGGGTATGACGATTTTCGCGGGCTACAGGCCGATGTCATTGCGGATGTTCTGGCGGGCCGAGACGGACTTGCGGTGCTGCCAACGGGCGGCGGGAAATCGCTCTGCTATCAAATCCCGAGCATGCTACGCGATGGCGTAGGATTGATCGTTTCGCCACTGATCGCGCTTATGGCCGATCAAGTCGATGCTTTGAAGGCCTTGGGGGTGCGCGCAGAGCGCCTTGATTCCTCGCTAGAGTACGAAGACCGCGTCGCCGCGCTCAAAGCCGCTCGGAACGGTGATATGGATATGCTCTATGTCTCGCCCGAGGGTCTATCTGGCGGCCTCTTTAATGCGCTACGAGAGCTCAACGTTTCGCTGATTGCCGTCGATGAAGCGCACTGCGTTAGCCAATGGGGGCATGACTTTCGCCCCGACTATCGTGCACTCGGCCGACTGAAAGAAGCGTTCCCCAGCGTGCCGCGCTTGGCGGTGACTGCGACGGCCGATGCCAGAACGCGAGCGGACATTCTCGAACAACTCGACCTGACGGACCCGACACTGCATGTGGCGAGCTTTGACCGATCTAACCTCACCCTTGGTGCAGAGCCGAAATCGGGAAACAAAACGGATCGTCTGGTCAGTCTCATTCGCACCCATAAAGGCGAAAGCGGGATCGTCTATGCCGCGACGCGAAAAGGCACCGAACAGCTGGCTGAAGCGCTGGAGCGCAATGGGATCTCGGCATTGGCCTATCATGCTGGATTAGAGGCCAGCGATCGCGCCGAGCGCCAACGCCGGTTCTTGCTGGAAGACGGCCTCGTCATGTGCGCGACGGTCGCTTTTGGAATGGGGGTCGACAAGCCGGATGTACGCTTCGTCATTCACGCGGATCCTCCCAAGACGATTGAAGCCTATTGGCAAGAGGTGGGCCGTGCCGGAAGAGATGGTGAGCCCGCTGAAGGCTATGCTTTGTTCGGCCCAGCGGATCTCCGCCGCAGCCTGATGTGGAGCCATGAGAGCGACGCCCAGGAAGCGATCAAGCGGGTTCAAATCAACAAAACGCGGCAACTCTTCGCTTTCTTGAACGGCGAGAGTTGTCGGCGCCAATCGGTACGCCAATATTTCGGGGAAGAGGACGCCAAGCCTTGCGGTGTTTGCGACAATTGCGTCTCTGAGGCGGCGGATCACTATGACGCGACACGCTGGGCGCAAATGGCGCTCTCAGCCGTTTTGCGCTGTGGTCAAAAGATTGGGCGCGGGCGCTTGGTTATCCATTTGCTCGGGCAGGCTAAAGATGGCTTCGACGAAGATCTCTCGCGGCAATCCACTTATGGGGTAGGGACGGATCTGCCCAAGTCGGGTTGGAACGCGGTCTTTGATGAGCTGCTTTTTGCCGGTCTTCTTGCAGAGGGCGGCGAGGTCACCCGGCCTTTCATTTTTGTCCCCGACCACCATCAGGCAAAAGCCGTCTTTAAAGGCGAGCGATCTATATTGCTGAAAGCGGATCCGACGGTGCGCCGCGCCAAGTCTCGTACGAGCAAGTCAGCCGCTGCGGCCTTTTCAGACCTTTCAACAAGAGATCGTGAACTGTTCGACCTGCTTCGCAATTGGCGGGTCGAGATTGCTAAGTCGAAGGGTGTTCCACCCTATGTCATTTTTCACGACAAGACGCTGGCGACAATCGCCACAGAGCGTCCAATGGATCGCGGCGAATTGCTTCTGATCTCTGGTGTTGGTGAGAAGAAAGCGGGCCGCTACGGCGATGATATTGCTCGCATCGTGCAAGAGGCTGCGTAGAGAAAAGGCGCGGCAACCGGCTGACAGGAGGCGCGGACCAAGTTAAGCGGCGCGCATGTCTGAGACAGCGCTCTCCCGTTCGCGCGTTATGCGCCTCGCCGTGCCGGTGATGCTGGCACAAGCTGCGATCGCTGCGACCGGCGTCGTCGATACGGCCGTCATGGGCCTTTACGGGGATAAGACAGACCTCGCCGCCGTGGCGATTGCGAGCGTCGCCTTCAGCTTCATCTATTGGGGCTTCGGCTTCTTGCGCATGTCGACCACGGGACTGGTGGCGCAGGCTTTAGGGCGAGGCGATCAAGCTGAAGCGCGCGCTACTTTGCAGCGCGGCCTGTTGATAGGAGCCGCGCTTGGCCTGGCGATCTTTGCTGTGTCACCCATCTTGGGACGCGTCGTGTTTTCTCCGTTTGGGGCAGACCCGGATGTGGTCCAGCATGCGGATGGTTATTTCTCTGCGCGGGTCTGGGGTGCGCCCGCCTTGCTGACCCAATATGCGATTACCGGCTGGTTGCTTGGCACAGGCCGTACGGGGGCGCTCTTAGCGATGCAGGTCGTGATGAACGGCGTGAACATTGCCCTCGATGTCTGGTTTGTGGCCGGCCTCGGATGGGGTCCGGCGGGAATAGGGGCGGGCACTGCGATTGCCGAGTGGGTGGCCTTACTGTTTGGCCTGGCGCTTATTTGGCCAAGCTTGAAGCGCGAAGCGGGGCTATTCGATCGGATAGCCCTCGTCGCGTTGTTGAGCGCCAATCGCGACATTCTCATTCGGACATTGGCGATGCTTCTTTGCTTTGCCTGGTTCGTTCGCTCTGGTGCGCAGCTGGGGACCGAATATGTAGCTGGCAATGAAGTCTTGCTGCAATTCATCACGGTGGCGGCGTTCGTCTTGGATGGCTTTGCGTTCGTGGCCGAAAAAGAGATCGGTGAAGCCTATGGCGCGCGGGATCGGCGAAAACTGCTCCGCGCGATGCGGATCACGACAGAACTCGCCTTTGCTTTCGCAATTCTGGTTAGCGCGCTTTACTGGGTCGGTGGCAGCTGGGTGATCTCGACCTTTATCAGCGATGCAGAGGCCCGTTCGGTCGCACTCACCTTCTTGCCTTATTGTGCGCTTGTGCCGGTGATCGGTGTTTTGGCTTATCAGCTGGATGGCTTCTTGCTCGGTGCAACCCGCGGCCAGGCACTGCGGACGGCTGCTGCGGTCGTGACGCTCGTTTACATCCCGCTCGATCTCATCATGCGCGACCAGTTCGGCAATACCGGCGTTTGGCTCGCATTCTTGGGCATGTTTGTTGTCCGCGTCGCGGCGCACGGCTGGTTCGTGCCGAGCCTTATGCGGGCGACGTCAGGTCAGCGCCAACGGCCGCCTCAACCGAGTTGAACCCGTCTGCTTTGAGGCATTCCGCAAGTTTGGCATTGATACGCGCCACCAGACCGGCGCCGTGATAGACCAAAGCGGAGTAGAGTTGCACGGCATGCGCGCCAGCGCGGATTTTACGATAAGCGTCTTGCCCTGAACTGATCCCGCCGCATCCAATCAAGTCAAACTCCCCCATCAATTCGGCGGCGAATGCTTTCAAGACCTCCGTCGATTTCTCCATAAGCGGCGCGCCAGAGAGGCCTCCGGCTTGATCTTTATCGGTGCTTCTCAAGTTTGTCGGCCGATCAAGCGTTGTGTTCGAGATGATCAGTCCTGACAGCCAGGACCCGGCCCCTCGCACCGTGTCTATAATATCGCCGATTTCTTGATCGTGCAGATCTGGAGCAAGTTTCAGGAAAACAGGTTTCCAACCGTCTTGATCGTCGCCTAGGTCGGCTTCATAGGCGTTTTGTGCGAGCGACTGGGCTTCACCGCAGCGCTCCAATAGAGCTTCCAGCGCCGCTTTGTCTTGTAGTCCGCGTAGTCCCGGCGTGTTCGGGCTCGAGATATTGATCGTGATATAGCTGCAGACTGGATAGACGGCGGCGATCCCTGCCTCATAGTCGGCGATAAAATCTGCGCTCGATTTGTTGGCGCCCACATTTGCGCCAACAGGACAAGTGAGGCTTGGCGGCGCGCGGCGCAAACGGCGTACAAAATAGTCGAGCCCGTGATTGTTAAAGCCCATGCGATTGATCACGCCTTGGTCTTTATGCAGGCGGAACAGGCGCGGCTTCGGATTGCCTGGCTGCGGACGCGGCGTGACCGTCCCACACTCAAGAAATCCAAAGCCGAACCGCGCCATGGGGGTGTGGACATCAGCATTTTTGTCAAACCCAGCAGCAAGACCGATAGGGTTCCACAATTGCAGGCCAGAGTGCGGTAATTTTACGGGTGTGTTCCAGCGCGAGGGTGGAATGTTGGGTAAGCCAATGCCGAGCTTCAGACCCTTAATCGTCGCCGTATGAGCTGCTTCCGGCGGGAGTTTCTTTACCAAAGGCAGGGCGAGATCAGGCAGGCTCATACGTCTATATCGTCAGGCAATTTGGGAATACCATCTGCATCCGTGTCCAATACCCAAGTACGTTTTGCAGCGTCCAAGCGCAATGCGGCGTAGAGATGCGGAAACAGTTGTCCGCCTCGGCTTTCTTCCCAACGCACTGGCCCTGCCATTTCTTCGACAATGTATTCCAGCAGGCGAACATTCGATTGTCCGGGATAGTGAAGCGATAGCGTTTCAGCGACTTGCTGGCGCGTCGACAAGTGCACGTATCCATCGCCTTCATCGAGCGCCGTTTGGGTGTATCCAAGGGCCTCAGCCACTTGCCAATCGGTGGCGCTAAGAATTTTGTAGACCCGCGTTCGCTGTAGCATAACCATCGCGGCGTCTTCACCCTGTTTTGTGGAAGAATGCAAGGACTACCATTCTTAGTTGATAAGATATTATTCCTATGGTAGGAATTTAATCTTCCTCGTCATTGGGTATCGGGACCAATTGTCATGCAACATGGGGACGTATGGCGCGCATTAGACGCGATTGCAACGCGCAAAGGATTGTCAGCATCCGGCCTTGCAAAACTCGCGGGATTGGACGCCACAGCCTTTAACAAATCCAAACGTGTATCAAAAGAGGGGCGTCCGCGCTGGCCCTCAACTGAGAGCATCGCGCGCGCCCTGACGGCGACCGGCATTGATTATGCGGAGTTCGCGCGCTTGGTTTCCGGGCATTCGAAACAGTCGATACCCTTGCTGGACTTCCCTGATGCCGCTCAAGATCGTCTATTCAATGAACACGGAGTTCCAACCGATACGGCGTGGAATCAAGCCGAGTTTCCAGGACCTGAGTGGGATGATGGCTGCTTCGCCTTGGAAATCGTCGACGCAGCATTCGAGCCCGTCTATCGCGCGGGCGACCATATTATTGCGACCCGGCAGACTGATGTGCGACGGAATGATCGAGTGATTGTCAAAACGGCTTCGCGCGCACTGCTTGTTGGTGAGATCCTGCGGCAAAGCTCGCGAAGGTTAGAGTTGAGAGCACTGGTTGGATCAGGTCCACTCATGCCGCTTGAGGCTGATCAAATCGATTGGGTTGCCCGGATCATCTGGGCAAGTCAGTAGATATTGGCCATTTTCTTCATTTTAGGGGTATCGCAGCGGAATATGCTTGCGCGAAATATAGCACTTGTGAGAGGACGACCTCTATGGACTGGGACAAACTGAAATCCTTCCACGCCGCCGCTGAGGCAGGCAGCCTCACTGCAGCAGGGGAGCGATTGGGTATTTCTCAATCGGCTGTGTCACGTCAGATCGCCTCGTTAGAAGAGCATCTCGGTGTTTCATTGTTCCAACGCCACGCCCGTGGACTAGTGCTGACAGATGCCGGGCACACGCTTCATCGTTCAACCGTCGACATGGCCACGGCTGCGCAAGGTGCAAGCGCGGCCCTTCGCGATCAGCAAGATGTGGCACAGGGTGAACTGATCGTAACCGCGCCCGTCGCATTCGGATCAACGTGGTTGGTTCCTCGCTTGGGGGAGTTTGTTGCTCAGAACCCAGAAATGCGCGTCGATCTGCGCCTGGATGATGGCGAAAGCTATGATTTGCTGAAACTGGAAGCTGAATGCGCTATCCGATTATGGGCCGCAGACAAAGCCGATCTGATCCAGCGCAAGCTCGCTACGGTTGCGACCAATCTTTATGCATCGCCTGAGTACATCAAAGCCCACGGCATGCCGCGAACGCCGCGAGATCTCGATAATCATCGCATTATTGCTTATGGCGCGATTGATAGCCCAATCACGGCGATGAGTTTCGCCGAGCGGGTGGGACGGGACGATGCTGGACCTCGAAAGGCGGCTCTCACGGTCAATAATGTCCCTGCCATGCTCCGCGCCGTGGAGGCCGGATTGGGGATCGCGGACCTGCCTGATTACATGGTCAGCGCCGTACCGCGTTTGGTGCGCGTGCTTGAAGACTTCACCGGACCAAGTTTCGATCTGTACTTTATCTATCCAAGTGATCTGAAAAGATCGAAGCGAATTGGCGCTTTCCGGGACTTCCTGACCGGTCAAGTTGAAGCGTTTAGATCTTCACCTTTGCGTCAATGATTGTGACATTTCCGTAAAATATGCAGAACTGCATGGCGAAGATGCATAGAAGCAGGTTGCAATCCCAACCAATAGTCCCATATAGCTCCCGTGTTGAGGTTCCGGACACAGACCCGATCATTCCTCCGATTGGGCGTTTCCTCCCCCAGACGGAACCAAACTTTCAAGGCCTGGCTGCTTTTAGCGCCGGGCCTTTTTTCTTGGGTATCAGTGTTTAGAACGGGACGCCGTCATCGCTTTCACCCGCTCCGCCTGGCATTAAGCCAGCAAAATCAAACACGCGGGGATCGTGGAGATGGCTGGGCCGCACCGTAGCAAGGGCATGCGCCATCACCTGACGAACGCCCGGCTTCTTCGTCTCCCAATCATCCAGCATTTGCTTCATCGCAACGCGCTGCAACCCATCTTGCGACCCGCATAGGTTGCAGGGAATGATGGGGAAGTTCATCGCGGTAGAGAATTTTTCCAAATCTGCTTCGGCTGAGGTGATCAGAGGACGCAAGACCATCACATCGCCTTCATCATTGAGCAGCTTCGGCGGCATCGCGGCGAGCCGCCCGCCATGCACGAGGTTCATCATAAAGGTTTCAAGCGCATCGTCGCGGTGATGGCCGAGCACGATTGCTTCACAGCCTTCCTCTCGCGCAATCCGGTACAAGATCCCACGTCGCAAGCGCGAGCACATGGCACAGAAGGTGCGGTTCTCCGGAACCTTTTCAGTAACGATCGAATAGGTGTCTTCAGTCTCTATGCGGTAGTTGACGCCAACCGTGTCGAGCCATTCAGGCAGAATGTGTTTTGGAAATCCTGGTTGTCCCTGATCCAGATTGCAAGCGAGTAGATCGACCGGCAGAGCGCCTTGCCACTGCAAGTCGAGCAATACGGTCAGTAATCCATAGCTGTCTTTTCCACCCGACAGACAGACCAGCCATTTCGGACGCTTCTCGGACTGGCGATCGATCAGGCCATAATTATCGATCACTTGCAAAGCGTTGCGGGTCAGCCGTTTGCGCAGCTTCTTAAAGCTCACACTTTTCGGGACATTGGCCAGAATTGGCGGCACAGTCGGGATTGAGGCTGTATCAGGCATGGCGCTGCCTATGCCATGAGGACGGGTAAAGGCTCAAGGGTCTGACAGTGTAAGACGAGTGCTAAGCCGCTTTTCCGGCTTTGCCGTAATATTCGCGGGCGCTCATTTTGCGCTTTTCGGACTTGGCTTGCGCGACAGATTTTACCTCTGCCGATGGCTTCTTTTTGTCGTTGAGGCCATAATAGTCTTTCGCGCTCATCCAGCCATTGCGCAGGCTCGCATGATTGGGCGCGTCTTCAGAATCGCGCGGCTTCAGCATATTGTTGAGCTTTGGCTTATAGCGGCGGATCAGATCTTCTTCGATCTTCTGGCGCTTATCCTCTGATCGGATGCACAGATAGTGACGCTCCGACGCCCCCTTCTTTCGGGCTTCTTCCCAGCGTTCGTGACCGTCCAGGCGGCCCTGCAGGTTCGACGCCTTGCCGATATAGACAGGCTTCAGGAAGAAAAACGCGGTGCGACGGACCATGACATAAATCCCGCCGGCATCTGGCAACGCGTCGATCGTTTTGGTGATCTTAAAGCGATAGCGGCGGCTCGTTTCGCCGCGCCAGACATGCCAGCCATAAGGGATCATGGATCGTCTCCAACCAGTAATCGTTAATAAAAACGCCTAATTGGTTAAGGTTTCGCTAAGCATGGCGCGTCGCACCGGCGCAAAACTGGTCCGGTGAATGGGGCAGGGGCCGAAGCGTTGCAGAGCTTCCGCATGCGCGGCGGTGCCATAGCCTTTATGACCGGCAAATCCGAACTCTGGATAAGCCGCGTCAAACTCCACCATCAGCCGGTCGCGCTCCGTTTTTGCGAGGATGGAAGCCGCTGAAATCGCCGGTTCTTTCAGATCACCTTTGATGATCGCTTCAGCGGGCGCCGGTAGGTCTTTGGGTAAAGCATTGCCATCGATCAGAATGCGGGCAGGCGCGATCCGCAGGCCCGCAATCGCGCGCTGCATCGCTAGAAATGTCGCCTCGCGAATATTCAACGTGTCGATTTCGTTCGGCTCAGCATGCGCGACGCACCAGTAAGCGGCCTTGTCTTTGATCTCTGGTTCTATGGTGAACCGCCTCTTCTCGCTGATCTTTTTCGAGTCGGTCAGGCCCGAGATTGGCGCGTTAGGATCCAGAATAACGGCGGCGGCGGTTACCGGCCCCGCCCAAGGGCCACGTCCGGCCTCGTCTACACCGCAGATCAAGTCTATGTTCTTCATGAACGCTAACAACAATGATTCTAAGAAGGTGCGCTATGACCGAACCCTATGTGATTGAAATGAGCGAAACCGGCGGTGTTGAGGTTTTGAAGCAAGTCGCAAGGGCGCCGCGTTTGCCCGGGCCGGGTCAGGCCTTAGTTCGACAAACAGCGTCTGGATTGAACTTCATCGACACGTACCATCGAACCGGTCTGTACCCTGTGAAACTGCCTTTCGTTCCAGGTTCTGAAGGCGCAGGCGTGGTCGAGGCGATCGGCGAGGGCGTCACGAACATCGCTGTTGGTGACCGCGTTGCTTATCTCGGTGCAGGGACATACTCGACCCATTATACAGGCTCCGCCGCGACGATGGTGAAGCTCCCTGACGGCGTGAGTGAAAAAGACGCCGCGGCTGTGCTCCTGAAAGGTTTAACCGCCTGGATGTTGCTGTTCGAAGTGCGCCGGGCCTCACCGGGAGAGACAGCTCTTGTCTGGGCACCGGTCGGCGGTGTTGGATCCTTGCTCGTGCCATGGGCGACTTCGATGGGCGTTAAGGTGATTGCTGTCACCTCAAGCGACGAAAAGGCGGCGCGCGCACGAAGCCTTGGCGCGCAGGAGGTGGTCTTGTCGTCTGGCGATGTTGCGTCAGAGGTGCGGGCGCTCACCGGCGGCGCTGGCGTTGATGTCTCGTATGACAGCGTTGGGAAAAATTCGGCGCAGGCGTCGATTGATAGTTTGAAACCGCGCGGATGGTGGGTCAGCTATGGCAATGCCTCTGGTCCTGCCGATCCCGTTGCGCCGACCACACTTGGCGGGAAAGGGTCTTTGGTTCTTACCCGTCCTGGCCTCTTCCATTTCATCGGCGACGGCGAGAGTATGCGGCGCGGGGCAGCTGCTCTGTTCGGTGCCCTTCGCGCGGGAACCATCAAGGCTCAGGTCGGCCAGACATTCCCTCTCAGCGATGTCGCCAAAGCACATGAAGCCATCGAAAGCGGAACAACTGTCGGAGCGACGCTGTTATTGCCGTAATTGTTAGAGCTCACTCTTGCAGCGGTTCCAGCTTGAGCAGCAAAGCGGGATCAATGTAGAAATCTTTCCCACGATCGTCGCTCTTTGCGTTCCGCCATTTGACGGCCCAATGTAGGTGCGGGCCTGTTGTACGGCCAGTATTGCCGCTTGCGCCGAGACGGTCTCCAGCTGCAACCACGTCGCCTGCTGCAACATCGATATCAGACATGTGCAAGAAAACCGAGACCAGGCCATCGCCATGGTCGAGAAAAACGGTGCCCCCTTCATAATAGAGGTCCGGGTCGCCGAGCGTCACGGTTCCTGCAGCAGGGGCAACAATTTCTGTTCCAACCGGAATAGCGATATCATAGCCGCGATGAACTGATGTGCTTTCGCAAGGTTTGCCGTCTTTGCCGATGCCAATGTATTTTCGGGCTGGACCAAAGGGCGAGGATGGCGGGCCATCGGAAGGACGAATAAAGCCGGCGCGGGCGCCTTGGCCGGTGTGAAATGTGCCAAACGCGTCCTGTTTCTTCACCCAGCTACGTCCGGCATGGGCTTTTTGTTCGGGCGTCCGCGCATCGACTTTATCGCAGTCTAGCCCTTCAATGGTCCGAAATGGATCGTTGCGCTGTTCCAAAGGAATGGTCACGGGCGCCGCCCAGCCCTCTTTATCGGTGATCAAAAGCTCCAGCGCTTCCGTACGGCGCACGCCGATGGTCGCAATCCCATCTTCAGCGACGGTGACTTCACGCAGGGCTTCGCCTTTTGAGCCAGAAACGACCAGCATACTGCCAGGTTCAGCCGTACAGAAGAGCAAGCCGCCCTGTACGGCTTGGCCTGAGCAGGAGATTGTCGTTTCGGTGGCACCGCTCGGCGCAGGTAAGCCGAACCAGAGCAGCACGACCATTAATCCGTCCCGCAAGATCATTTAGTCGGCATCCACCATACGTGTCGCCGCGGCGGCGGCATCGACATAGGCTTCCTGGTGATCCACGCTCCAATAGCGCAAGGCGGCGAGCGGAATTTTTCGGCCCGTCACGGCGCAAATTACGTAATCCCCAGGACTTAGCAGTTCCAAGTCTGCATCCAGGTATCGAATCTTCGCCTCGCCGGGCTGTCGGTCAGTCTTTTTCAACATGGCGCCTAATATGCCTGACCTTTGCGCCAAAAGGAAGTCTACAAATCCGCAAGAAGTTTTTGCTTTGTTCTCGTGAACAAACGTGGTACATGAGAGTCAGCTGGCGGGCTCGGGGCCATTCTTCGCCGAGTATGTTATAGACGAAAAGGAACGACTCATGTCCAAACCCAACCTGCAACTTGTGGATAAGGAATCCGGCGTGGATAAGCAGAAAGCTCTCGAAACGGCACTTGCCAATATTGACCGTGCTTTTGGTAAAGGCTCGGTGATGCGCCTTGGCGAACAAAAAGCCATGGATATCGAATCGATTCCAACTGGCTCTTTGGGCCTGGACATCGCTCTCGGTATTGGCGGCTTGCCAAAAGGCCGTGTGATTGAAATTTATGGCCCGGAAAGTTCCGGTAAGACGACTTTGTCTTTGCACATCGCTGCTGAGGCTCAGAAAAATGGCGGCGTTTGTGCCTTTATTGACGCTGAGCACGCGCTTGATCCTGTTTATGCAGGCAAGCTTGGTGTGGACTTGGATGATCTCTTAGTCTCGCAGCCAGACACCGGTGAGCAGGCTCTAGAGATTGCCGATACATTGGTCCGCTCTGGTGCGATTGATGTGCTGATCATCGACTCTGTTGCGGCCCTGACCCCACGCGCTGAAATTGAAGGCGAGATGGGCGATAGTCTCCCAGGTCTGCAAGCGCGCCTTATGAGCCAAGCTTTGCGCAAACTGACGGGCTCGATTTCGAAGTCGAATTGTATGGTTATCTTCATCAACCAGATCCGGATGAAGATCGGCGTGATGTTTGGCAGCCCTGAAACGACAACGGGCGGTAACGCGCTCAAGTTCTACTCGTCCGTGCGTCTCGACATTCGCCGTATCGGTGCTCTGAAAGATCGCGATGAAATCATCGGCAACCAAACCCGTGTGAAAGTCGTGAAAAATAAAGTGGCCCCGCCATTCCGGCAGGTTGAGTTTGATATCATCTATGGCGAGGGGATCTCTAAAACCGGAGAGATCATCGATCTTGGCGTGAAATGTGAAGTGATTGAAAAGTCAGGCTCCTGGTATTCTTATGGGCCTGAACGGATTGGCCAGGGGCGCGAGAAGACCCGCCAATTCCTGAAAGACAATCCAGACATTCGGGATGAGATTGAGCTCGAAATTCGCAAGCGTTCTGGTCTTTTATCAGACGTTATGTTGAACGAAGGTGGTGGTCCTGGCGAAGAAGCTGAAGCCAGCTAAAGCTGCCGTTAAAACCAACCATATGTAACGCGCCATCGGAAACGCTTGGCGCGTTGCTTTTATGGTCATATATCCACCGGCAAGAGCGTTCATGATGGGGCGCATGGGCAAAAGGAAATTCAATGACGAGTGTCAACGATCTGCGCGAAGCATTTCTCTCCTATTTCGAGAGTAAAGGTCACGTTCGCAAACCGTCTGCGCCCTTGGTGCCAGAGAATGATCCTACTTTGCTTTTCGTCAATGCGGGCATGGTGCCGTTCAAAAACATTTTTACTGGCGCAGAAACGCCCTTCGCGCCGCGTGCGGTGACCTCGCAGAAATGCGTGCGGGCTGGCGGCAAGCATAATGATCTCGACAATGTCGGTTACACCGCTCGTCACCACACCTTCTTCGAAATGCTCGGGAATTTCTCTTTCGGGGACTATTTCAAAGATGATGCGATTGCGTTTGGCTGGGAGCTGGCAACGAAAGAGCTAGGCCTGCCAGAAGACAAGCTTCTGGTCACCGTCTATGCAGATGATGACGAAGCCGCTGCGATCTGGAAGAAAGTTGCGGGCCTGTCCGATGACCGAATTATCCGCATCGCGACGTCCGACAATTTCTGGTCCATGGGCGATACGGGTCCTTGCGGTCCTTGTTCTGAAATCTTTTTCGACCACGGCCCAGACATTTGGGGCGGCCCGCCCGGAACGCCTGAAGAAGACGGGGATCGCTTCATCGAGATCTGGAACCTGGTTTTCATGCAGTTCGATCAGCAAGCTGGCGGCGACAGGGTCAATCTTCCGAAGCCTTCTATCGATACCGGCATGGGGCTGGAGCGGATCGCAGCTGTTCTTCAGGGCGTTCACAACAATTATGAGATCGATCTGTTCCAGAACCTGATTGCGGCAGAAGAAGACGTCTACAAACAAAAAGCAAAGGGCGATCAGCTTGGCTCATTCCGCGTGATTGCCGATCATTTGCGAACCTCTGCTTTCCTCGTCGCAGATGGTGTGACGCCGTCCAATGAAGGACGCGGTTATGTGCTGCGCCGGATTATGCGCCGTGCTATGCGCCACGCACATATTCTTGGGGCGCGAGAGCCTGGTATGCACAAACTCGTCCCGGCTTTGATCACAGAGATGGGCAAAGCTTATCCCGAGCTTGGTCGCGCGCAGGCTGCGATTGAGAGCGCGCTTGAGCAAGAGGAAAGCCGGTTCCAGCGCACGCTGGGCCGCGGCCTCGCGCTTTTGGATGAGGCCAGCACCAACCTCTCCGAAGGCGATACTTTGCCCGGCGAAACAGCGTTTAAGCTCTATGACACTTACGGTTTTCCACTCGATCTGACGCAAGATATTTTGCGCGGTCGCGGCATGAGTGTCGATGAAGCGGGCTTTGACGCCGCAATGACGCGCCAAAAGGAAGGCTCAAAAGCGGCAGGCTTTGCATCGGGCGATGCAGCATCCGGCGAAGTCTGGTTCCGGGTTCGAGATGCGGTCGGCGCGACGGAGTTTCTTGGCTATTCGGATCTGAAAGCCGATGGCACTTTGAAAGCGATCATCGCGGATGGCGCACAAATCGACGTGCTTAAGACAGGCGACCAAGCCGAGCTTATTCTCGATCGAACTCCATTCTATGCCGAAAGCGGCGGTCAGGCTGGCGATCACGGGATGATCGAAACGCAGTCGGCGCGCTTTATCGTTCGCGACGTACAGAAACGGGCGGGCGATCTGCACGCTCATATCGGTGAGCTCATCGAAGGCGAACTGAGCCTGAATGATGCCGTAGCTTCTAGCGTGAACGGCGAGCGGCGCACACGGATCATGGCCAATCACTCTGCGACTCATCTGATGCACGCGGCCCTGCGCGACATTCTGGGTGAGCATGTGACCCAAAAGGGCTCGCTCGTTGAAGAGGAGCGAATGCGGTTCGACTTCTCCCATGGCGCGCCCGTGACGCCTGCTGAAATCGAAGCGATCGAAGACCAGGTAAATAAGGTCATCCGCCAGAACAACCCGGTCGGCGTTGCTGTTACGACCCCGGAAAAAGCCATTGAGGCTGGTGCTTTGGCGCTGTTCGGAGAGAAGTATGGCGATGAAGTGCGCGTGCTCAGTATGGGCGCTGATTTGAAAGAAGCCGACAAGAGCTATTCAGTTGAACTGTGCGGCGGCACGCACGTTGAGCGCACCGGCGATATCGGTACATTCGTGATCCTGTCTGAAAGCGGCGTGTCGGCGGGTGTCCGCCGGATCGAAGTGGCAACGGGCGCTGAGGCGATCGCTTTCTTGCGCAGCCGTGCTCAAGTGGCGGTGGACCTGTCTGAGCAGCTGAAAGTGCCGCTGAAAGACGTTGCCAAGAAGGTCTCTGGCCTCACCGAAGAACGCAAAAACCTGGAACGCCAATTGGCGGATACCAAGCGCGCCCTCGCCATGGCGGGGGAAAGCGGCGCGCCCTCGGGGCCAGAAGAGATCAATGGAGTGAACCTGATCGCGCGTGTGGCGGACGGCGTTGGCGGCAAAGACCTGCGGGCGCTGATCGATGAAGCTAAGGCGCAAATGAAATCCGGCATCGCGGTCTTTATCGGCGTCAACGAAGGCAAAGCGGCTGTGGCCGTCGGTGTGACCGAAGATTTGGTGGGAACCCATTCAGCGGTTGACCTCGTCCGCGTCGCCTCGGCGGAAGTCGGCGGCAAAGGCGGCGGCGGACGCCCAGACATGGCACAAGCTGGCGGCCCGGATGGCTCGAATGCCGAAGCTGCGCTTGAGGCTGTGCGGACGGCGTTGAAGGGGTAGCGTTTGCAGAGCGGTTGATTGAATTTGTCTGCAAGCATTTTCTCCCACCATCTCCGCTAGGCCGTCCCGACAGCCTCTCATCAGGAGGAGACATGGAAGAGCCCATACTGGCCGGAGGTGGGCCGGACTGGGACTTATAGCCTTCGCGCAAATGGGGAAAGGCTCACCCGTGCGTTTTGACGAGCGCGGGTCGCTAATTCAATCTATCTTGATCAAGCGGCTTATCAAGCGTTGGGATAGAATTCTGCAGTTTTAATCGGTCAAGCGTTTGTCGCTCTACCGGTATCTTAATGTCGACTGCTATGTCCTCAGCCTCGAAGCCCTCGTAGATAAGCGACGCTTTGGCGCTCAGAATATCCGTTTCATTGCCCAGCAACCTCTTTACGCTCCATTTTTCGACCTCTCCCTGCTTTAGCCCCTTGCCGAACGTCTTGGATAAAGGCTGTGAGGCATTCGCACTCTCCAAACCGATTGTGACGGGGCCATCAAGCTTCGTGAGCGGCATAAACTCCCATACCTCTTCAAATGGCTTGCCGAGGGGAGCCGGAAATGGTGAGCGCTGAAGTAGAAAAAAGTCACTCGTTAGAATGGCGCACCTAAATTCGAATGCATCTGGATCTTCGAAACAGCGACAAATGCTCAACTCATTGGGAATGTTTACCGTATTGATACCCCCAGCGATTTGGCAGACCCCGGGTGTTGGAGCCGGCGGGGGAGCTGGCTCACTGACCAAAACACGATAGGCCATATCGATTTGCTGGGTGTCGAAATACTCATAGAATATTTCCCACTCTCGGTTTGCAGCGTCCCGAACGCGAAGTGTGGCTTGTGGATCTGGGTTATTTGTGGCGCCGCCTGCGATTGTACAGGTTTTGCGCGGGCTCGAATTCGCCATGCTGATCCGGATGGTATAGTCTCGCAGGAACTCATGCTCAAACGGCGTTTGAAGCGCATATCGTTTTAGGCTTGGGTTGGGATCCGCGACATCAGCCGCCCGAACCTCCACATAGCTTTCCCGTCGACCTGTCGTGATGTTGTATATTTCAATCAGCGGGGCGGTGCCTTCACAATAGATCGCGAGTTCAATTGCGGTCAGAATAGGGGGTAATGGTGGCGCTCCTATTCGCCCTATTTGAAAAGACTGTTCAATTTCTATTCGCTTTAATCCACCAATTTCAAAAGCGGTCCCGGCTTCTATCTGTGGATGATCGAGCGCTGCTGATTCTTGCGCGATTGCGTCGAAATGGAATGGTATGAGTGCGAGTATAAAGGCGACAAAAATACTTCTCAAAATGGGCATAGCTGTCCCTCCCAGACTCCACCTTAGCAGCCAACAATGCTTGAAAGAGGACAATAATCAACCCGTCCGCTATTGGCTGCCTCGTTTGTTTTTTTGGTTTTCTGCCTCGAACGCGTATCTTCAAGCTATTGATCCGGGAAACACCGGTTCTTCGTCGCCGGTTTTCCATTGCGCGAATTTTGGCATGATTTGCTTGAAGCGGGTGCTTTCTAAATGGCCTTCGAGCCAGGATTGGAGGTGTGGCAGGTCAAGCGCGTCGAACCAAGTTCGGTCCGTGTTCGCGAATTGGCGAATGAAGGGGAAGATCGCGATGTCGGCTTTGCTGACTCGGTTTCCGAAAAGCTGTCCGTGGCCTGCGAGCTGGATGTTGAGCTTTTCTAGAAATGTTAGCCCCAGCGCGCGTTGCTCTTCACGGTCCACGCCTTCGGCGTCGTAGCGGTTCGGGTATTTGTACCGGTCCAGCGCGCGTTTGAATGGGCCGTCGCACTCAGCGACAAGGGCGTCCATATCAGCGCGGCCGCCATTTTCCGGCTCAAGCCAATCCTCGGGATCATTTTGCGCCAGGGCCCAGGCCATCACATCCAAGCTTTCCTCGATCACGGTGCCGTCGGTTTCGACAATCACGGGTACAGTGGCTTTGGGCGAGGCCTCCAGCATCTCAGCCGGTTTGTCGCGCAGGACGACTTCGCGGAGACGGCACTCGACGCCTGCCGCTGCAATCGCCATGCGGGCACGCATCGCATAGGGGCAGCGGCGGAAGGAATAGAGAATAGGCCGGTTTGCGCTCACGCAGGGATGTTCTTTCTTGGCGTCATGACAACTTCATCACCAATATGGGTCTCGCCGCGCGCTTTGGCGAGCCGAACTTGTTTTTGCCGCTCACGCAGGGCGGCCATTTTCTCATCAGTGAACGTGCCGTGGCAACGCGGGCAGGAGACCCCGTCTTCGAAATGCGCGTGGGCGCGATCCTCGGCGCTGATCGGATAGCGGCAGGCATGGCAGAGCTGATAATCGCCCACTTCAAGCCCATGACCGACGCTGACGCGCTCATCAAAGACAAAGCACTCACCTTCCCACAGGCTTTCATCCCGCGGCACGGTCTCGAGATATTTCAAGATCCCGCCTTGCAGGTGGAAGACGTCTTCAATGCCGAGCGATTTCACATAAGAGGTTGATTTTTCGCACCGAATTCCGCCGGTACAGAACATTGCGATCTTCGGCGTGCGGCCTTGCTTAGCGAGCTCCGCGCGGAAGGTTTCGAACCATTCCGGAAACTGACGGAAGGTTTCTGTCTCTGGGTCCACGGCGCCCTGGAACGTGCCGAGGGCGACCTCATAATCATTGCGCGTATCGATGACGACTGTGTCCGGATCGCTGATTAGAGCGTTCCAGTCTTGCGGCTTTACATAAGAGCCCACCAGACAGGTTGGGTCAGTGCCCGGCACGCCCATGGTGACAATCTCATTCTTCAGGCGCACTTTCAGGCGGAGGAACGGCATCGCTTCGGCATGGCTGTCTTTCCATTCGAGCTCGGCGCAGCCGGGCAGCGCGCAAATAGCTTTCAGGGCCTCTTCCATCGCGTCTGGCGTCGCAGCGATTGTCCCGTTCACGCCCTCGGTCGCGAGCAGGATGGTGCCCTTGACGCCAAGCTCCGAAAGGCGCTCGAATAAAGGCTCACGCAGCGTTTCGGGATTATCGAAACGGACGAATTTATACAGGGCGGTGACGCGGATCTCTGACATGGCTGCGGCTTATGCCAGAAGCGGGCCGGACAGAAAAGTAAGGGTTTCACCTAGGCGTGCCTTGCCTTTGCCAAATTCGGCGCCTATAGCCGCCACCTCTGCCAACCTGATCAAAAAGAGGAGGGGTGAATGCAGACTATGATCGCGAACCGTAACCCCGTTTCTTTCACTTAGGATCAGGACCCTTTTCCAATGGGCAATTCTAATGCGGGCCGCCGAGGCGGCTCATTGCACGCGCGTCTTCGCGCTCCGTTCATTTCAATTCAGCCGGAAAGGCTGGCAGGAGGTCTTCATGCGTGAGGACATGTTTAAAGTTATTGTTGAGCGTCCGCGCTGGGGCAGCCGTCATGCGGCGCGGTCCAAGCTGCGCTATGACAAAGTTCCAGACCGTAAACACGCGACCGGGCGCCGAATGGTGCTCGAAAGCGAGGGCTGGACGAAATGTTTGAATGAGAATCTGGCGCCGCTAAAGCGCTATCTCAATAAACAAGTCGGTCGGCCTTGGAACAAAGTCTATAGCGAGATTAGCGAGCATCTCGACACCAGCAGCACGGTGAAACAGCACGTGCGCGATCACCTCACGGACTTCATTCTGGTCCAGGTGACCGTCGCGCGGGACGGTAGCTTTATGGCCAGCAATCACTGGGGGCGCCCCCAAGCGCCGGACCAGTGGTGGGCGAAGCTCTACGTTGATCCGAATGATGGCTTGATCAAACGGACAGACAAGCTCTGCCGAAAACTCGGCCTTCAGCACTATCGCGACAAACTCCGCGATGACCGCAAACGCCGGGTGCGAGGGGAGCGGGTGCACAATCTGCGCTGTCTCACTGACACGCGGGTTTTGGTGAAACTCAAAGGCTGCTGGTTTCAGGTCGATACCGATCATCCGCCTGTGGACCCGCATGGGTATCGGCTCAGTGGGCGAGGGCTGTTTGAAGCTCTATCTGTCCGCGAGACCGAGCCAAACCCGCACTGGCGGATCATCGCGAAGCATCAGCTGTCTAAGAAAGAGCTGAAAGCGCAAAAGCTGAGCAATGATTGAGGAAAAGGGCGCACGGTTTCCGCGCCCTTTTTGCTCGTGCTTGGTGTTGCGGGTAATGTCAGTTTTGGGTCAAGAGCGGACGTTAGGAAATAAAGTGGGTTACTTTCCTCAGTCACCTTTCTTAGTAAGACACATGCTGTTTGCAATTTCACTGGCAGGATTCTTTGTTTCGCTGACGCTCGAAAGCATCACGTCCTGGATAATCATCAAGGGCAGCAAGAAGAAACACCCATCTCTCTGGAAACATGCTGGACGACCTACACTACTCGGAAACGGCGATTTGATGTCAGCTTATCCGTTGATCAAGTACCTATGGAGACGCGACTATGCCGAACTCAATGATCGAGCGGCCGTATCATACGCGGACCGCATGCGCCTTCCAACTGTCTTGACTTATGCCTCCGCAGTCGTTTTTGCGGTTGCACTATTCCTCTCTCTATTCACCATTGCTGAATAAGCACCACATCCCCTTTGACGCCAGTATCAGGCAGTACGGGGGCCTACAACCCAAGACTCGCCAGCACCGTCTCGGTATCCGCACCTAATCTCGGTGGATCGATGGCCACGTCAGCAGGCGTAGCGCTGAACTGAACCGGGTGTTTCATGCTGCGATAGGGGCCGGCATTTGGATGTTCGCGGGTTTCGAAAAAGCCGACCGCTTCTAAGTGCTCATCGGTTAATACGTCGCCCATTTCGTTGTAACGCATGGCCGGAATGTTCGCTTCATCGAGCAGGGTGAGCCACTCATCCGTCGTCTTGAGTAGGGCGACCTCGCCGATGATCGCGTAGAGGTCGGTGATGTTCTCGGTGCGGGCGGCGTAGGTTGAAAAGCGCGGGTCGTCGAAGACTCCAGGCTTGCCGCCCATGTCGAAAAACAATTCCCACTGTTTGTCGGAATAGGGGACGAGGCCGATATAGCCATCCTTGGTCTTGTACGGCTTGCGATTGGCATTGATGGAGCGCGTATAAGCCAGCTTGCCATTGCCCGGCAGGAAGGTCTCGCCATACAAGTTCTCGACCATGTTGAAGAAGGTAAAACTCTCCAGCATGGGCACAGAGACGAACTGACCTTCGCCAGTTCTTTCTTTGTGATAAAGCGCCGCTAGCGTTGCATAGGTCGCGAACAGCCCGACCGTCTTATCCGCGACGAGGCTCGGTGCATATTCCGGGTCAGCGCCGGAGCGCATGGCGTTCAAAGATGCGAAGCCAGACGCGCCTTGGATCAGATCGTCATAGGCTTGGCGTTTCTCATACGGACCGCCGGCGCCAAACCCGGCGCAATGCACGTAAACAATGCCAGGATTGATCGCTTTGACGCTCTCATAGTCGAGTCCGAGACGGCTCATCCCGGCGAGACGGACATTGTGGAAGAAGACATCGGCGTCTTTCAGCATGGCGAGGATCGCAGCTTTGCCGTCTGCCTCTTTGGCGTCGAGCTGAACCGACTTTTTGTTGCGGTTGAGACTCGTATAGATCGGGCCAAGATCGCCGGTTGGGGAGGCGCCAGCATAGCGCATCATATCGCCGGCTTTGCCTTTTTGGCCGGCCTCGATCTTGATCACATCGGCGCCGAGATCGCCAAAGATCAGGGTCGCGAAAGGGCCCAACACAACCGAGGACATATCGATGATTTTGACGCCCGCTAATGGGCCCGATCGTTTCGCCGTTTCGCTCATACTATCCTCCGAACATTTCCATTCGGATTTCAAGAGCTTCCCGCTGCGACAGGCAAGCGGTTTTTTGGCTTAGCCATACGCCCCATAGGCTTGGCAGATGGCGAGCGTCAGCTGGTGCATCATGCGATCGATCTCTTCGAGCGGTTTGATGACATCCATGTGCAGCTGGTCATAGCCGTTTGCCGGGTTGCCAGTCATGTGCCCAGGCTCGTTCAAGTCGGCGAGTGTGACCTCTTCTTCGCGCGAGGCGGGGAAGATCTCACACAGCAACGCAACGGCTTCACCGATCTGCATGGTCTGGATCAGGGTCATGATATCGACCACAGAAGACGCATGGCGGCGAGACACGGTCGGGAGCTGCCCAGCGAGCGCCAACGCCTTCATCATCAGCGCTTGGCGGATGGCGTGCAGCACATGCACTTCGAGACGTGCCTCGCGGCGATCCTCTGAGCTTGGCGCCTGTTCCATGTTTGAGAGCATGGGGTCGAACTTGCTGAAATCGATGCTGAACGTATTGGCGATCAATTCAATCGAATTGTTCGTTTGGCTCGACTGCAGAAGATAATAGATCCGGCGATAGGCGAGGGCCTGGTCGGGCGATTGCGCATATTTCGACAGGGCCACCCAATAGGTTGGGTCATAGACACTGGCATAGGCGCGAAGGACAGGAACGCTGGTCGCAGAGCGGGCCATTGAGGCGAGCTTCATTAGTCCGCGCATACGCGGAGACTCTTTGATCAGATCGTTGACCTGGTCCTGCTCACGGCGAAGCGCGGAGCCAATGCCCGCAGCCGTATTGACCGGCACACCGAGCTGCTGAAGCGTCGCATTGTGCGAAATCGCGCGCAGCGATCGCGGTCCGGCGGGGCCGGATGTGCGACGACGCTGCCGTGATCCGGCTTTGACTAGGAAGTTGGTCGCAAAGTCATTCAGCAAGTGCCCATAGTCTGGATTTGCGAAGAGACGCTCATGCCAGCGACGCAGGGCGCGGTAGAAATCCCAAACCAGATCCGTGCGCTGATAGAATGGATCTTCAGCCGTGTTGTTTGGCTCTGACAATAGATGGTCTGCAAATGCATCATAGGTCGCAGCCGCGAGCTCAGTATTGGCAAAGTGCAGATAGCCGTCACCGCCCTGGAAGCTCACTTCATGGCGCAGCGGGACACCGCGTTCATGTGACTGCTGGCGGGTCCAATGGCTGAGCAAATGATCAAAGCGCTGATCGAAACTGCCAGGCCAAGCGCCGCGGCCCATGGACTCCCCATGCGTGTTGAAGATCAGCAGAGACAGACCTGCATCCGCCTTGGCAACGGCGCGGCTGATCAGATTGTGGATCCGCTCAATCGCCATATCGGCGGAGACTTGGCCGATGAAACGTCCCGCGTCAGAAAACCCGAGTTGAACGCTAAGGTATCCGCGCCGGTTCAGATATTTCAGATATTCCGGCTCTTCGAGCAGCTGCTCGATGAAGCGGCCACCGGTTTCCAAGGCTTCCGGCGTTTCGAAGAGCGGTGAGATATCCAGCTGATGATCTACGCCGTATTGGCGCGCGAGATAGAGCGCGCCCATTACCGTGGCCGGGTTTTCACTTTCGGCAATCAGGAAGCGGATCGTAGACTCCGCATCGATATGCTTGAGCAATTGCGCGCACATCATGAATTGGCGCCGCGCCGTGGACTGTTCCAAGAACAAGTCCGCAAAATTCACATTGAGCGGCTCTTCGACGGAGGCGAACTCTGACAGCTTTTTCAGGGCGCTACGTCCCAGATCGCGGTTTTCAGTTTCGAGGCTGAGATCGCGGCTGATCACGGTGCGGATCTGTTCAGCATTGAGGCGCAAATGAATGCGCGCCGTACCGAGTTTAAGCGCTTCGACTTTGGCGGCGAGCGCTAACAGATCGCGAGCCAGCGCCTCATCGCTTTCGTCAGCGGCCAGTGTTGTGAGCGCATCAATGATCGGCTGCGCATGCACGATCCGGTCAGCTTGTTCCGCTGTAAGTTGGTTTGCGGCGCGGACGAGGTTATCGGGCTGGGTCAGGTCTTCGCTGAAAATCTTCGCTTCCGCTTCAGTCAAAGCGGCGGCGGCCTCGAGTTTTTCGCTTAGCGCATTCAGCGCTTGCTTCGTTTCGCCCTTCGCAGCCTCGGCAAGCTCGCGAATTTCAGTGACGTAGCGGCTGAGCTGCACCGCTTTTTCTTGCAATCGAAGCGCGAAGGACTGCGACCAGTGAATATCAGTGCGCCCATCTAAATCATAACCAACCCAGCTCGCCAGGGTCGGAACACTCAGCTGCAGCGTCCGCCACTGGTCCGGAAAGGCTTGTCGCGCGACATCGAGCACGCGCTTCGCGTATGCGGTGAGGGCGTTCTGCGCGTTGGTGATCGTGTCTTGCGCCTCTTCATGCTCACCCAGCAGAGAGATTGATTTCGACCAGGCGCGTCCATCCTCTTCCACAGCGTCGCGAAGTGCTTGCGCGCTGACGGCTGTATTCGCCGAAACGTGCGCCGCGAAGCTCGACCGGACGTTCGGCGACAAGGCAAAGGTAGGGTGCGCGGTAAACACGACCCCGCCGAGCGGTGTTTCGAGAACGGTTTTGAAATGGTCCCATCCGCGATCGGCGAGCGCTTTCAGACGATCTTGCAGGACTGAACTCGCCTCATGTTGTTTGCGAAACCGGTCAGCGCGGGCAAGGATCAAATCTCCATATACAGACTGACTGGTTTGCCGAAGGTCTGCGAGCGTCAGCTGATCCGTTTCCAGCGCGCGGAACAGGTCCTGCGCGTAGGCGAAAACTGAATTCGTTCGAGGATCAGCGGCGATACGCTCTGCGTGGGTCCGCAAGGCGGTTTTGGCATTTTCAACGGTCGGGGCTTGGGTGTCTAGCGCTGTCATTCTCGTCGTCTAGCGAGAATGCGCGCGCGTTTCCAGTCCCCTGATCGGGCGTCCGCTATGCAAACATGAATGTATTGCGTTCGTCGGCGTGGGTCACAGACACTTTGAGCCCAACAGGACTCTCTTCTTCAAGCAGGCGCGGCATGGCTTCTGGCGCGGCAGCGGCGATGAAACGCTCCCCGCTTTCTGTGCGCGCGAAAATGATCCCACTCATCGGGCCATCTTTGCCATAGGTGACAGTATAGGTCTCGATGACTCCGTCGCTAGCCCCGTCGATGAGCGGCGTTTTCTCGCTGGGTTTCGCCATCGGTTCGACCGGGGTGAACGCGTCAGGGCGCGCGGTCGACCAGATGCCAACGGCCTCCTTCGTCATCCAGCCGCCATTGGCGAGCACTAAGCCTTGCGTGCCAGGATTACTTCGCAGCCAATCGGCCATGCTGACAATGCCGTGCATAGAATAGTTGTTTCCTGGGCCGCCGAAGAATGGCAACCCACCGGTTAGGGTGAGGGGGCGCGTTTCTGTTTTATGGTCAATGCCTAGGACCGCCATCGAGCTAAAGACCGCGCATGGGAAGCAGGAATAGAGGTCAAAGGCGCCAATCGCATCTGGCGTTGTTCCTGCTTGGGTGAGCGCGCGCGTGATCGCCGTTTCCATTGCCCAGGATCCATCCAAGACCGGGCGCTCAGAGATAAAGTCATCTGAGGCTTCGCCGCTGCCATGCAGATAGACGCGCTTCTCCGCAGCGATGCCCAGCGCGTCGGCTTTGTCCTCGGACATGATGATAAAGGCGCCGCTTTGGTTCACCGCGTCCTGCGCGATATGCCATTTCAGGAAGGGATCGGCGAAGGGGTAATTGGCTTTGCTCGGTGTCGCTAAGAAGGCGGCATCAAAACCTGCCGTATCGAATTGCGAGTTTGGGTTGCTCGCTGCGACCGCCGCGAACTTCGCAAACAGGTCCGACATTTCAGCCCGGCGCTCGGACCGCGTTTGGCCCTCGCGCGCAGCCATAGCGTTTTCGAACAGCGCGTAGAAATAGGCCGGTGCGATAATCCCATGTTTTATCTCAGGGCGTGAGAGCAGCATTTCGCCCATGCCGCGATCTTCAATCTCAAGATCGGCGCCATCCGCCCAGTTGATATCGAGACCATGCTTGCGCGCTGCTTTCGACGCTTTGTTCGCTTCAGACCCGGTGACGAGCGCGCACTCAATCTCTCCGGAATGGATGCGGGCCGCCATTTCATTCGCAAGTTGCTGCGGGCTTTGTCCGCCAACGGCGGCGTAGATGGCGCGGTCTGGTTTCGCGTCGATATCACGGGCAATTGTGCCCGGCAGGTTTGTGTTGTGTCCATGGGGGTGGCGATCACCGGGAACGCTGTCTTCAAAGATGCGAACAACTGCGAGCGTATCAATCTCGGATGCTGCGATACCAGCATCTTCCAGGGCGAGCTTACTCGCGCTGACGCAAATGCTGTTTGGGGAAGGTGCGCCGTCGGGGCCTGCTGTGCCGTCCCAATGATCGGTGACTTGTCCAACCCCAACCAAAACTGGCATCGCACCTTTAGGCATCGCTCTACTCCCATTCAAATACACAGCGAGGGATAGCCCGATGCGGAGCAGGTTCAATCCGTGCCGTGGCGAAAACCTTCAAGCTTGATGCTGTCTTAGGCGTTGGCGCAGATACTTGGCCGCGGAGCGATAGTGACTTGGACCTGACGCCTCAGCAAACCGACCAGTCGTCCATTTCCCGTTTCCGCCGGGCATGGGGCTGCCGTACAAATCGCTATCGCTTGTCTTAGAAACGAACGCCAGCAAAGCCTTATGAGCGCGGGTTAGCTGTTTCTTGGCCACGTCCCATGTGAGGTCCGCCTGCCGCGCCCTAAGATCGCGATTGTAGCGTTTCAGTTCGTTCCACTTGTAGCCCTTGGCCGGTAGGTAGACCTCTTTGCCCGCGACCCCATCGCGATACCATCCGAGGAATAGATCGATCCAATGCGCCCGGTGCCCGAGGATGTCTTTGATCGAGGTCTCGTCCTCATCCTTCGACAGCGCTAAGTCTTCAGGGATGCGGTCGATGACTTTCTGGAGCTTTGCCCATTCGAGCTCGGAGGCGGCAATAAGATCAGATTTGTTTGTGGCGGCAGGCATGTATCGGACTCCGGATAAGGACCGAGCCAGTCTCCATCATTTTGGTCATCGCCGAATATGTAATTTTCCGAGGGTCCTGCTTGCGTAACTGCCTGGCGCTAGCCGACGATCGCGGCTGCGGTGCGCTCTTTGACTTGATCGAGCGTCACCTCAGGCGCGAGCTCAACGACTTTCAGACCGCCTTCGACGACATCGAAAACGCCGAGGTCTGAAATGATACGGTCCACAACGCCTTTACCGGTCAGCGGGAGCGTACACTCCTTAAGCAGCTTGGGATCGCCTTTTTTATTATTGTGATCGGTGATCACCACCACGCGGCCAACACCGGCGACAAGGTCCATGGCGCCGCCCATGCCTTTGACAAGCTTGCCCGGGATCATCCAATTGGCGAGGTCGCCATTCTCCGCAACTTCCATCGCGCCAAGGATGGCCATGGCAATCTTGCCGCCGCGGATCATGCCAAAGCTGGTGGCGCTATCGAAATAGGCGGTGTGCGGTAGTTCTGTGATCGTCTGCTTACCGGCATTGATCAGGTCGGCGTCTTCCTCGCCTTCGAACGGGAAGGGACCCATGCCGAGCATGCCATTCTCCGATTGCAGGGTCACGGTCATCCCATCCGGAATATGGTTTGCGACCAAGGTTGGAATGCCAATGCCAAGATTGACATACATTCCATCCTCAAGCTCTTGCGCTGCGCGCGCGGCCATTTGATTGCGGTCCCAGGGCATTCGTTTCTCCGTCTAGGTCTAGTTAGGCTCCGGCTCCGCGAGCACGCCAAGGTAAGGATACCAAAGCGCCCAATAGAGTGGCCAAATAGCCGCCATCGTACTGTCCCAGTGATTGACTTTCCGACGGTCTCCGACCGCGAAGTAAGAATAGCCCGGGACGTTCAAAATTGGCCGGGTGGTTATCAGATAAAAATGAGTTGCTACGCCAATCAGGGAGTAAACCAGGAAGGTCCACTGGATTATGCGGCTTAAAAGCTTGGGGTTTTTCATGGGGCCTCATCATGATCGAACCGTCCTTTGTTCGATCCGTTTTTCAAAGGTCCCCTGAACCAATCTGTGAATATAAATGCCTGGAATATGGATCGCGTCTGGGTCTAGCTCGCCTGGCTCTACGATTTCTTCCACTTCCATAACGCAGATCTTTCCACAGGTTGCCGCAGGCTGGTTAAAGTTTCGTGCGGTTTTTCGGAAAATTGCATTGCCTGTTGTATCTGCTTTCCAGGCTTTGACGATGGCTAAGTCGGCAAAGATGCCTTCTTCCATAATATAAGTCTCACCCTGAAAGTCTTTATGCTCTTTGCCATCAGCAATGACGGTACCAACGCCGGTTTTGGTATAGAAGCCTGGAATACCCGCGCCGCCCGCCCGCATCCGTTCCGCCAGCGTGCCTTGCGGGTTAAACTCGAGTTCCAACTCGCCGGACAAATATTGCTGCATGAAGAGATCATTTTCACCGACATAGGATGAGCACATTTTCTTGATCTGCTTCGTCTGCAAGAGCAGGCCGAGCCCGAAATCGTCGACGCCGGCATTGTTGGAATAGATGGTGAGATCTTTCGTTCCGGCATCGCGAATGGCCTGGATAGACAATTCTGGGATCCCGCATAGGCCAAATCCGCCGGCGGCAATCGTCATGCCGTCAAACAGAACGCCTTCGAGCGCTGCGGCGGCGCTATCATAGACTTTGCTCATGGCCTCTCGTTACGCGGCGGTACTTGCAAAAGCAAGAGACCCGAGAGCGCATTTCGAGTGAACACTTTCGCTCAGTGCGGTCTAGTCATCAATCGCCCGGAGAGGACTGTTCTAAACGGTCCAGGTATTCCCGTAGCATCGGGACGCGGCGCGGGCGGAAGGAGCGATCCGTCACAGTCATTTCTACGATCCGGTCGATACGAAATGAGCGATAAGCCGTTCTGAGTTCACACCAGGCGAGCACGACGAGGGAACGGTCAAAGAACACGATTGCGAGGGGCTGGATTGCTCGCCGCGTTCGGTTTTCATCAACGTCAGAATAGTCGATTTCAATCACTTGTTCATTGCGCGTTGCATGCCGCAAGGCCTCAATATCAATCGAGATTTCGGGTCGGCAATGAAAGCGCTTGGCGTAAAGAACAGCGTGTTCAAACTCCGCCCGCATGCGCTCCGGTAGCGAGGCTTTTAGTTTCGAGAGGGCGTTTTCTGCTGCCTTTGCAAGCACCGGGTCGGCGACTTGAACAACTTCGCGCAGGCCGAGTACGAGAGATTCCATCTCATCTCGGCTGAACATCATTGGTGGCAGGGCGGGGTCTTCCTGCAGCGTGTAGCCATACCCGGCTTCGCCATCGATCAACGCGCCAGACCGGCGCAGTGAGTCAATGTCTCGGTAGATCGTCCGCAGAGAGACGCCGAGTTCTTTCGATAATGCATGGGCTTTCACCGGCGCCGGGAAGGTCCGCAGGCACTGCATCAATTGAAGGAGTCGGTCACTTTTAGCCATAGTTGACCTTACCAAACACTGCTGACAGAAAGTGACAAGAGGGACGTGCTAGCCAGCTGTCAGTAGCAAGGATGTCCCACCATGATCAAACTCACCGTCTATCCCGCAGCGTTTGAAGAACCCACCGCCAGTCCGTTCTGCATGAAGTCTTTGTGCATGTTGCAAGCCGCGGGCGTTCCCTTCGAAATTATCGAAACCGGCGACCCACGGAAAGCGCCGAAAGGCAAGCTTCCTTTCATTCAGGTCGATGACATGGAGGTCCCGGACAGTGAGCAAATTCGCGCCTTTATCGAGACTATTACTGACGTGGATTTTGATGAAGGTCTGTCAGAGCGCGATCGCGGGATCTCGCGCGCCATCATTCGCATGGTCGAGGAACACATTTATTTCTCGATTGTCGCTGACCGTTGGGGCGAGGATGATAATTGGGAATTTGTGAAAGCGGCTTTCTTCAATGAAATCCCTGGTCTTATTCGCGGCTTTGTGACTAGCCACGTTCGAAAACAGGCGCTGGCGCAAGTCAGAGGGCAGGGGACCGGCCTGCACTCGCCTGACGAGCGCTTTGATCGGGTCCGAAGAGACTTAATCGCGATTCGAGAAATCCTGGGCGACAAGTCCTTCCTGTTCGGAGACAAGGCCACAGCGGCTGATTTCAGCGCTGTTCCGATGCTCCGCGCTGCTATCGTGACGCCGGTGGAGAAGCCAGTGGGGCGGTTTATCAAACAGGACAAGGTTCTGATGGCCTATGTCGAGCGGTTCATGGATCAGTACTATCCGAAACCTGTGGCAGCTTAAGCGGCGACATTCTGTTAAATAAAAAAAGGGCGGCTCGTTGGAGCCGCCCTTTATATTTTGCGTTGAGCGTTTGGGCTAGAAGCCCATTCCGCCCATGTCTGGCATGCCGCCGCCACCAGGCATTGCTGGCGCGTCTGCTTTAGGAGCTTCAGCGATACCGGCTTCGGTTGTGATCAGAAGACCCGCAACAGAAGCAGCGTTCTGAAGGGCAGAGCGAACCACTTTCGCAGGGTCGATAACGCCCATTTCGATCAGGTTGCCGTACTCTTCAGTCTGCGCATTGAAGCCGAAGCCTTTACCTTTGCCGCGACGGATCGTGTCGACAACGACAGACCCTTCAACACCAGCGTTTTCGGCAATCTGGCGAACTGGGGCTTCGAGCGCCTTACGGACAATGTCCACACCGGCTTGCTCGTCATCATTGTCGCCAGTGACGTCAATGTTTGTCGCTGCTGACAGGAGCGCGGTTCCGCCGCCTGCAACAATGCCCTCTTCAACCGCAGCGCGGGTCGCGTTCAGGGCGTCATCGACGCGGTCTTTACGCTCTTTCACTTCGATTTCAGTTGCACCACCAACTTTGATCACGGCAACGCCGCCAGCAAGTTTCGCGAGGCGCTCTTGCAGCTTCTCACGGTCATAATCAGAAGACGTGTCTTCGATTTGCTTGCGGATCTGGCCGACGCGGGCTTCGATTGCTTTTTTCGTGCCCGACCCGTCAACGACAGTTGTGTCGTCTTTAGAGATGTTCACGCGCTTGGCTGTGCCGAGCATATCGAGTGTCACATTCTCAAGCTTGATGCCGAGATCTTCAGAAATCACGTCACCGCCGGTCAGGACAGCGATATCCTGCAGCATGGCTTTACGACGATCGCCAAAGCCTGGGGCTTTAACAGCAGCGATTTTCAGGCCGCCGCGCAGCTTGTTCACAACCAGAGTTGCCAGCGCTTCGCCGTCAACGTCTTCAGCAATGATCAGCAGCGGACGCTGAGACTGAACAACGGCTTCTAGAATTGGCAACATGGCTTGCAGAGAAGACAGCTTGCTTTCGTGAAGCAGGATGTACGGATCTTCGAGTTCTGCTGTCATCTTGTCAGCATTGGTGACGAAGTAAGGAGACAGGTACCCGCGGTCGAACTGCATACCTTCAACAACGTCGAGCTCAGTCTCAAGAGACTTGGCTTCTTCGACGGTGATGACGCCCTCATTGCCGACTTTTTCCATTGCTTTCGCAATCATGTCGCCAATCTCGTCGTCGCCATTCGCAGAGATCGCACCGACTTTAGCAATCTCGCTATTGTCTTTCACTTTGCGTGAGTGGTGAGCGAGATCAGAAACAACTTCGGTCGCCGCTTTGTCGATGCCGCGCTTCAGATCCATTGGGTTCATGCCAGCAGCAACGCGCTTCATGCCTTCGCGAACGATCGCTTGGGCCAGAACAGTCGCAGTGGTTGTGCCGTCACCAGCAACGTCATTGGCTTTAGAAGCAACTTCGCGGAGCATCTGTGCGCCCATATTCTCGAACTTGTCTTCAAGCTCGATCTCTTTTGCGACAGTGACACCGTCTTTCGTGGTGCGCGGGGCGCCGAAAGATTTTTCGATAACTACGTTACGGCCTTTCGGGCCGAGCGTGACTTTTACCGCATCAGCAAGCGTATCAACGCCCTGAAGCATTTTTTGGCGGGCGTCAGACCCGAATTTTACAATTTTGGCAGCCATAGTAGGGGAGCCTTCATTCTAGAATTGAAATTAAGAAGCAAAGAGCGGTCGAGGCTTAGCCCTCGATCACACCCATGATGTCGCTTTCTTTCATGATCAGCAGGTCTTCACCGTCGATTTTAACCTCGGTGCCACCCCATTTGCCGAACAGGATTTTGTCGCCAGCTTTGACGTCGAGCGGAACACGCTCATTGTCATCACCGATTGCGCCATTGCCGACAGCAAGGACTTCGCCTTCTTGAGGCTTTTCGGTAGCGGTGTCTGGAATGATAATGCCACCAGCAGTTTTGGTGGCTTCTTCAACGCGGCGGACCAGGACGCGGTCGCCAAGTGGACGGAACTTCATGAGTAAACCTCTTGTTCGTCAGTTCAATGTGTTTGTTTCGTTAGCCCGATGCGAGCATTAGCACTCACACCCCTCGACTGCTAACGATGCGGTGCAGTTAGGTCCGGCGGCCCCGCACGTCAACACTTTGCTAGGAGATTTTTTGAGGTCTTCTGCGTTTCGCGTCAGCGCCCGAGTTCCTGCTTCAGGAAAGCGTTTTCTTGTCGCAATAGCTGAAGTTCTTCAACCATTGGGGTCAGGCTTGCTGACAATTCTGACTCGGTGAAGCGGGGCGTGATGAATTGTGGGCAGTTCCAATCGAACGCCTCGATCTCAATTATGAACAGTCGCTCGACCTTGCCTTGACCCTCAATTGCAAGCTCTGCAGCAAGATCGGCATCCGCGTCCGCCTCTTGAACTGTTGCATGGCCCAGCATCTTTAGCCGCGCGCGATTTGGGTAATCCATAAGGAAAAGCGACACGCGCTGCTCTGTTTGGAGATTGCCGACAGAGACATATTGCCGATTGCCGCGATAATCGGCGAAACCGATCTGCGTATCTGACAGTACTTTCAGAAAGCCGCGGGGGCCGCCGCGGTGTTGGATGTAGGGCCAGCCGTCTTCGGACACGGTTGCCATGTAGAAGCTATCGCGCATCGAGACGAAAGCAGCTTCGTGCTCGCCAAGGCCCGCTGGGGCCGGACGCGCTGTCATCCCTGCATACATTTCGCGAGAGCCACGCATCTCTTGCTCGGCCTTTACATGGTCGGTGAAAGCTATGTCTCCGAAATGCTTCATCGCGCGCTCCTTGATTGAGTTTGGTTTAAGCGACGCGGTCGCGAAATGGAACGCCCGGACGGTCCATAGGGTCTATGCGAATTGTGGTTGAGCGGCGGGCTTTGGATTAATGAGCGGCCTCGGCATCGATTGCTGCGGCGACGATTTGGTAGAGCTCTTCCCGTTTTGCGTGTTCCCGGTCGACGTCGCCGAGGGCAGTTCTCCAATTGCTATTGGTGGCAATCACCAGCTTACGACTGGGGTCGATATAGATGCCTTGGCCGAAGATACCGTCCGCTGCGAAAGCGCCGGTGTCATATGTCCACCATTGATAGCCATAACCGAGGCCAGGTTCGCCATATCCAATACGTTTCGTGGTCGCTCGCTCCAGCCAATCGTCCGGCACCACGCGTTCGCCATTGATCTTAGCACCTTCCAGGATGAACTGGCCAAAGCGGGCGAAGTCGCGGGTTGCGGCCTGAATGCAGCAGCCGCTAATCTCTGTGCCATCTTCATTCAGCAACCAGCTTGCATCTTGCTGCATGCCATAGGGTTTCCAGATTTTCTCTGAGAGATACTCCGACAAGGTTCTACCTGTCGCCTCGCTGACCAATAAGCCGATGAGATTGGTTTCGCCCGTTGAATAATTCCAAACCTCTCCAGCGGGATGTGTACGCGGCAGACTGGCCATATAGCTGACCAGATTGGAGCCGCCATCTTCGGCGACGTGCAGGTTGAATGTCGCAACATCGGAGTTCGGGTCGGTGTAGGTTTCGTCCCATGCGACCCCTGATGACATGGTCAGAAGCTGTTCAACCGTCACATCATCATAGGCCGAGTTCTCAAGCCCCGGAATGTATTTGGACACGGGGTCATCAAGGCTCTCAATGTCGCCATCTTTGACTGCAATCCCGACCAGGGTGGAGGTTAGAGACTTGGCGACTGAGAAACTTGTCCATCGTCCATCATCTTCGAAGCCAAGACCATAGCGTTCAAGTCGGATGGCGCCATCCTGAACAATGACCAATGAGGCATAGCGTTGCTCCGTCATGTGCGCGTCAATGTCGATTGGTAGCTCAATATCTGGGCCGTCCTCGAGCGGGCGAACGGTGCCGGATGACGGGATTTCGCGAGACGCTACGAGTATCGGCACGCGGTCCAACATTCGAAAGCCAGCATCGCGTTGGCCTTCGGTCCAGAACAAGACTTCAGCATCGGTCGGCAGATTGGTGACGAGGCGCCGCCAGTCAGAGCCGATCGCCCACCAGGTCAAGGCGCCGATGAGGGCAACGAACCCTAGGCCAATTGCTAGTTTTCTCATGTGCTACGCTCCCGGCGTCGATTATGATTTCGGTTTGTAAGCTTCATTTTTAAGGTTCCAGATCGGCGTCCTTACCGCCATCCAGATGATCAAGACTGTCATGCCCGCGGCCGGTACAATCGCAATTTTGTACGGCCCGAACGCGTCGACCAGCCAGCCCATAATCGCTGCGCCAAAAGGAGCACCGGCCATAAATCCTAGCTGATAGATCGAGAGCACCCGCGCCAGCTGATCCTTGGGGGCAGCGTCCTGAACGATCGAGCGGCTCATGGCAATTGAGACGCCAGCAGATAAGCCCCAGACAAACACAATGGTTAGGAAGGCCTCATGAGGAATACGCGTCATCATTGGCAGAATAGCCAGGGAGCCTAAGAGCTGCGCGATCAGCAAAAGGCGGCCTTGGCGTTTGATATTCTTGATCAGCGATAGCGCGACGGATGACACAAATGCGCCGAGCCAGAAGGTCACGAACATATCGCGGATGCCATCGCCGGAGAGGCCGTAAACATCCCGATTGATAATCGGGAGCACCACCAAGAAGGCACCGATCACAAAGATCCCGACACCAAACATTAAAACTGTCATGGCCCAGAGTTTGGGGTCGCCTGCGACCACTTTAAAACCCTCGCCAATGTCGCCAAAGGCGGCACCAAAACCGGAGCGCCCGGTTTTCACTTTGCGTCCCTTTGCGAGCATGAAGGCAAGCAGGGCGCCCGCCGCCACAACCGCGCCTTGCAGGGCCATCAAGAACCAGCTGTCGATCGGGCCAACGCCAAATCCACCGAGCCAGTCCGGCATCTTGGTCATCTTGTCGGCATACCCGCCGAGAATGAGCCCTGTAATTTGAGCGGCAAACTGCGCCAGCGTCGCAAAAGCTACGCCTTGTTGCAGAGTGACGCCAGATCCGACCCGGCCGCGCCGTTCGACCACTTCGTTCAAAATGGAGTCGCGCGCTGGCATCATAAAGGCGCCAACCGTTCCGAGCGCTAATCCATAGGCGATCATCAGGGGATAAGACAGGTTGTCAGTTGCGAGTGCGAAGGCGAGGGCAAAGGCTGGAAGGGACGCAAAGACGTGTAAGATCATCAGGAGCGATTTGCCAGATGCGCGCTCTGCAATGACGCCGCCAAGCAGCAAGAAGATCACCGATGGTCCTGAAAGCGCGAGATTGGCAAAGCCAAGCTCGGTTCCGCCAAGGCCCAGTTTGTTCGTGATCAAATAAGGGAACAGCACCATTTGCAAGCCGAAGGCGACAAACCAGGTGGCTTGCACGGATAGATAAGCAGGCAGTTCCACTTTCACGCCGCGGCGGGCTTTCTGGGCCATCATGGATTGCGCGGTCTCAAGCAAGGACGCGCCAGCGCTCATCGCCGAGCCCATACCACTTAAGGGGGAACGCGCCTCTTCCAGAATATCTGGATCTTCGAGGGTCTCAGCCGTTTCTGGCTTGTCGCTCATACTTTCCTGCCCTTATTCCCAGTGGGCCAAGCTGTCCTAGGATTTGCGATCAGGCAACAGGAAATGTCCGCATATAGCAAGCCTTTGTCTTGGAGCCGCCGCATCCGCATGCTAGGCCAGTTTCGTAAAACTAGGAGAGACATCCATGCGAGCCATGCGTCAGTTGGGGAGTTGGGGGCTGGCTCTATTCTTGATCGCCATGTTTGTGCAGGCGACAATTCATCCGCTGCCAAACCCGCCGGAAGGCAGTGTGAAACTATTTGATCCACCAGGACAGAATATCGTCTTCGCGACGATTGCGGCGAATACGCAGATCCCATTGTTTGAACCAACCGGGCGCATTCTGGTTGCAGTCGGGGAGCTGCTTGCAGCATTTCTTCTATTGCTACCGATGACACGCCGTTTGGGCGCAGGGTTATCGTTTTTGATCCTTTCTGGGGCGGTTGCTTTCCACCTTATGCCGGAGATCCTGGGGCGCGAGGTGCCGCTCTCATTGAGTGACAGCAGCGCAACTGATGGCGGGCAATTGTTCGCCCTGGCCATCGCGATGCTCGCGGCGAGCATGCTACTCATGGTTATCCATCCGGGTCGAAACAAATCCTAATCTCATTGGAAAATTAACGACTTCACCTCAAAGCTGGCAAGATTCGCAGCTGGAGCGGACGCAATGAGCGATCTAAACGCGATTGAAGAGATGCCGAATGAGATTGGGCATGCGCGGAAGACTCTTTTGCGCAGGTTGATCGACTATATCGCTTTGCCGGGCTCTCAGGTGGCGCCTCAGGATCGCTCTATGGGCGGCGATATCCTGCTCGATATGCTGTTCCATGCGACTGATGAAGAGCGCTTCCTATGTGCCAGCCGCCTGTCGAGCATGAGCGAGGCACCGCGTCGTGTGTTGCGATATCTGGCTCAGTGTAAGCTTGAAATCGCGCGACCGCTGCTCGAAACCAGCGAAGCCTTTGACAGTTCTGATCTGCTCGAAATCGTTGACCATGTTTCGGTGGAGCACCGGGTCCTGATTGCAAAACGCAAACGGGTGCCGGTTGCGGTTTCAGATCAATTGGCGCGGCGTGGTGAAGACGTCGTGGTGAAGGCTCTGCTTTCCAATAAAGGCGCGGAGCTTTCTGAAACAGGCATCGACACTATCGTAAGTCGATCGCGATCTGAGGATGGCTTCGTCGAATTGCTGATAACCCGCCCAGAACTGAAACCAGCCCAGGCCATGGCGATGTTCTGGTGGGCTGATCGTGAAACCCGGCGGACGATTCTGCAAAGACATGCTGCCGATCGATCTGAAATGGTCGGTATGTGTGCAGACGTGTTCGCGCTCGCAGCGAAAGAAAACTGGGCTGACCCGGTTGCGCGCAAGACGCTGCAATTGATCGAACGACGCCAGCGCAACCGCGCAGCAATTGAACGTAGTCCGTTTGACAGCTTAGAAGGTGCTGTGGAAGCTGCGGCAAACTTAGGCATGTCGCCGGAACTGGTCCAAGAGATTGGCTACCTGGCGGGTATCAAGCCTGTGACAAGCGCAAAAATTCTGAGTGATCCCGGCGCAGATGGCATAGCGGTTCTTTGCAAAGCAACTGGCCTTAAGAAGCCATCTCTGCGTAACTTCTGGCTCGCCCTAAAACGCCCTTTGCAAGGGCCGGATGGGACTGTCGATCCAATGTATGCTCACCTTGAGGAGACATATGATCTCCTCACGGTTGCGAAAGCACAAACCACGTTACGCTATTGGAATTGGTCGCTTTCTTCAGCCTTCTCACCTCGCAATGCTGCAGATTCAGGAATTGAGTCTGATGAAGCCAATGACGAGTCCACCTTCTCCACAGCAAGGCGAACGGCCAGCCTGGTTTTTGGTAAGTAGGCAATTTTTCGCACATCGCTGGTCGGTTTAGACTGGCCAAATCGTCATTACGGTTCTAATTGCGCCTCTTACTGAGCAAGAATTGGGAGCGCAAAGCGCGTGGGCTACTTTCTAGGATTGATTGTTGTTCTGATTGCGCTTTGGACGGGCTTGTCGGGCGAGTACACGCTGACAAAACCGCTTATCGCGACACTTGGCGCTATTTCAATTCTTCTATCGGCGCTGCTCGCCTACCGTTTCGATATTGTCGATCGTGAAGGCTCGCCATACGCGCGATTGCTACCTCTCCTTGCATATTGGGCCTGGCTCGTGATCGAGATTTTCAAAGCGAATTGGGTTGTGATCAAGGCCTGCCTACGCTCGACGCTCGATATCAATCCAGCTCTGGTGAAAGTCAAAACAGGATGCGAGAGCGATCTCGCTCGGACGGTGTTTGCCAATTCGATCACGCTGACACCAGGCACTGTGAGCGTTGAGGTCGAGGGAAATAAGATCCTTGTGCACGCCCTTTACGAAGACTCTGCCGGACCAGGTGCGTTTGATGAAATGGATCGCCGGTCTCGCGAAGCCTGCGATGGAAAGGCATCAAAATGATTGGGGCCGCCGCGATTGCACTTGTCATTGCGATAGCATTGATGCTGATCCGCGCTTTAAGTGGACCGACATTGTATGATCGCGTGCTCGCGGTGAATTCGCTCGGCACCAAGATCATCCTGCTCTTGGGCGTGATCGGGTTTCTGACTGGGCGTCCTGATTTTCTGGATATCTCAATTCTGTACGCTCTGATCAATTTCGTCGCGACGATCGCGATCTTGAAATTCTTCCGCTATCGTTCTTTCCAGGTGTCTCTGACCCGGCGCGACAAGGGAGGGACGAAATGACGGAACTCTTAGAGCTTTGGAATGGCATTCGCCCCGCGCTTGGATCAGCGCTTATGCTTGTCGGCGCTGTTCTTGCGGTGATCGGAACGATTGGCGTTTTGCGCTTTCCTGATTTTTATTCACGGCTTCATGCTGCCAGCGTGACAGACACTGCTGCGGCGACGCTGGCGCTTGTCGGCATGGCTTTGCTCGCCCCAAGTTTAGCGGTTGTGTTCAAGCTTGCCGTGGTCTGGTTGTTCCTCTTTCTGACCGGACCAACCTCTTCGCACGCGCTCGCTAATGCTGCCCACACAGCGGGTCTGCAGCCGCTTATCGGGCGTATGGGTAGCAATAATGGAGGCGAGGGATGACCGGTTTTGAAGGCGCGACGCTCGCGATTGATCTTCTCAATATTACGCTTCTGACCATCCTGTTTGTAATTGCTATCGCAATTGCGCGCCTGCGCAGCCTGTTCGCGATTGTTATGCTGTCTGGCATCTATTCGCTTGTCTCTGCGACCTGGTTTGTCGCGCTGGACGCGGTCGATGTGGCATTTACCGAAGCAGCGGTCGGCGCCGGTATTTCAACTGCGCTCTTCTTGGGGGCGATGGTGCTAACCTCTCGAACCGCAAAAGCGGAAAAGGGGGCTACCCGGATCGTGCCTTTGTTGGTCGTGATCGCAACCGGTGCAGTCTTGATTTACGCAACAATCGACTTGCCGGGCTTCGGCGATCCAACATCGCCTGCAAATACTGGCGTTGGCGTTGATTTTATCGAACGCACCTATCCAGAAATCGCGATTCCAAACATCGTCACCGCGGTGCTCGCGAGCTATCGTGGCTTCGATACGCTGGGCGAGGTCGGTGTGGTTTTTGCGGCGGGGCTTGCTGTTTCGCTGCTGCTTGGGTTTGGCGAGCGGTCGCTTGGCGCAAGTGTGCGCCGTGAGGACCGTCTGACGGCCCTTAAGAAAGATGAGGAGGAGTCATGAAGGGCGACCATCACGTCATTCTCCGCGTCGTCGCGAAAGCGCTGATCCCGATTATCGCGCTGTACGGATTTTACGTTCACTTCCACGGTGAATACAGCCCTGGCGGCGGCTTCCAAGCCGGTGTGATCCTGGCAGTTTGTATCATTTTGTACTCGCTGATTTTTGGTATCGCACCAACCATGCGAGCCGTAACGCCGGGTTTTGCGCGATTTATCGCGGGACTTGGCTTCATCATCTATGTCGGCGTTGGCTTTTGGGCGCTCGGCATGGGTGGAAACTTTCTAGAGTATAATGCGCTGTTCCGAGAGGAAGCTGGCGGTCATGTTGGCCAACATACCGGTATCATCGTGATTGAGATTGGCGTTCTGTTTGCGGTTGCCGGATCTATGGTGACGATTTTCTATGCGTTTGCCGGACGCGTTAGCGAAATCCGAGACGAGGACTGGTAGGGATGCTGGAATTCATTCTCGAGCGCGGAAACTATTGGGCGATCATCGCATTGATGATGATTGGTCTCTATATCGCTTTTGCAGCAACAAATCTGATTAAGCGCTTGATTGGATTGGGTCTTTTTCAGACGTCAATCATCCTGTTTTACACATCACTTGCGCGGATTGATGGTGGCACAGCGCCAATCCTATTCGGCAATGACTACAAGAAAGACAAAGGGCATGGCGATGACTATGCTGCGGGTGCCGATCATGCAGGTGACGCCGCCGACGCCGCTTATGGCGCTGCTAAGGCCTATGGCGAAGCAAGCATAGAGAATGTCTATTCCAACCCTTTGCCACACGTCTTGATGCTGACCGCGATTGTGGTTGGAGTTGCGACCCTGGCTGTTGGTTTGGCGATTATCGTTCGCATCCGGGAAGCTTATGGCACAGTTGAGGCCGATGAAATTCGCGCCATGGATCTGGAAGTTGCCATCGCAGAGGCGGCTGCGGACACAGAACGCGGTAAGGCGGGGACGGTATGATCGAATTCATTTCCTCCTTGGTGCCGGAAGATCTTGCGGCACACGCACCCGCATTGCTGATTGCAATCCCAATGCTGATGGCACCGATTGCGGCCTTCATGCCGAGCGGCCGGATCGCCTGGATTCTAAGTATCCTCGCCACTGGGTTCTCTTTGGTCATGGCGATTGTCCTGCTGTCCCAAGTTCAATCGATCGAGGGCGGTGCGGTCATCTCATATGCGATGGGTGGCTGGCAGCCAGATGCCGGGATCGAGTTTCGAATAGATGCGTTGAATTCGATGGTGCTGCTCTTGGTCAGCGCGATTGGGTTCCTCGCCGCGATCTTTAGTTGGCCAACCGTTCAAGCTGAGATCAGAGACGCCAAAACCGCGATGTTTTACGCCGCTTATCTGGTTTGTTTCACCGGCCTGACAGGCGTCGCATCGACGGGCGATGCGTTCAACTTGTTCGTCTTCCTCGAGATCAGTTCTATCGCGACTTATGTGCTTGTAGCACTTGGGGCGACGCGCGATCGCCGTGCGCTGCCAGCGGCAAGCAATTACCTCTTGATGGGAACGATCGGGGCGTCTTTCTTCGTTGTTGGCGTTGGCTTCCTCTATGCCGCGACTGGTACGCTGAATATGGCCGAACTCGCTGTGCGCCTGCAGGGCGTTCAGGACAGCAAGGCGGTATTTGCAGGCTATGCGTTTATTCTCGTTGGGCTCGGCATCAAAGCGGCGATGTTCCCACTGCACCAGTGGCTGCCGAACGCTTACGCTTATAGCCCAAGTTTCGTGACCATGTTCCTCGCGGCGACGGCGACGAAGGTCGCAATTTATGCGCTGGTGCGGTTCCTGTTTACAGTGTTCGGGCTCGAATTCTCCTTCGAAGGATCAACCTTGATTTGGATCCTCATGCCGATGGGGATCGCAGCCATGATCGCCTGCTCGTTCCAGGCGGTGTTCCAAACAGATGTTCGCCGAACTCTGGCTTACTCATCCGTTGCGCAAGTCGGTTATATGTTGCTCGGGATTTCGATTGGCACCGCTGCCGGTGTGTCTGCGGGTCTGTTCCACCTCGTCAATCACGCGCTCATCAAAGGCGCACTGTTTATGGCTCTGGCTGGAGTTGTGCTGACCTATAAAGGCACGTCGCTGCAGGATATGCGCGGCCTCGGGCGTAGCTCGCCCTGGACGATGACGGCGTTTGCGATTGGCGCAGTGTCGCTGATCGGCATCCCGTTGACGGCCGGGTTCCAGTCGAAGTTCGCGCTTGTGAACGCACTATTTGAGCATGATTGGTGGTGGGCTGTCGCGGTGGTCATGTTCTCGAGCCTCCTGGCGGTCGTCTATATGGGGCGCATTTTAGAGGCGGTGTTCTTCCGCGCGCCTACAAATCCGAATAAACGGCATAAAGAAGCGCCGCTTATCATTCTCATTCCATTGTGGATTTTGGCACTGGCCAATATCTGGGTTGGCGTTCAAGGCGGCTTTGTCGCTGGCCTTGCTGAAGATGCTGCGGCATCACTGTTTATTGGAGGCGCGCCATGAGCGGTGAATTCGCTATTGCAGCCGCGCTGATCCTGCCGCTGTTGATTTGCGCGGGTATTTGGCTTGTCGGGCGCATTCCTGATCTCCGCGAAGGTGTGACACTGGTCGGCGCAGGCGCTTTGTTTTTCATCGCTGTGACCATCGCTTTAAAAGTTAGCGCAGGCGAACCGGTTGAATTGAGCCTCGGAGAAGCGGTCCCAGGGCTGGAATTTGCTTTCCGTGCGGAGCCGCTTGGCGCTCTATTCGCGGTCGTTGCGAGTGGGCTGTGGATCGTCAACAGCTTCTACTCGATCGGCTATATGCGCGGTAATCGCGAGCGCAATCAGACGCGTTTCTATATGTGTTTTGCGGTCGCGCTATTTGGTGCGATGGGTGTTGCGCTCTCAGCCAATCTCTTCACGCTGTTTGTGTTCTACGAGATCCTGACCCTTTCGACTTATCCGTTGGTGGCGCATAAAGGCGACGCGAATGCGCAGCGGGGTGCGCGGATTTATCTGATGACGCTGCTCGGGACGTCGATTGGCTTCCTGCTCGTCGCCGTCATCTGGACCGGCGCTTTGGCGGGTAGTTTGGACTTTGTACCAGGTGGACTGCTGCAACAGGCTGAAGGGTTGACCCCGGTTGTCGCGAGTGCGCTCTTGCTCCTGTTTGCCTTCGGGGTCGGCAAGGCCGCCTTGATGCCATTCCATTTCTGGCTACCCAACGCCATGGTCGCGCCGACACCTGTATCGGCGCTGCTGCATGCGGTGGCCGTCGTTAAAGCGGGTGTGTTCACCATCCTCAAAGTCGCGATCTACATATTTGGCGAAGAGATTTTGAACGCTACGGCGTCGCGAGAATTCATCCTCGGGGTGGCCTGTTTCACCATCGTGACCGCCTCTCTCATCGCGATGACGAAAGACAATCTGAAAGCGCGACTTGCTTATTCTACTGTCGCGCAGCTCGCCTATGTCACCTGCGGGGCCATGTTGGCAGACCCTGCAGGGTTCCTAGGCGGGTCGTTGCAGATCGCGGCGCACGCTGTTGGCAAGATCACGCTCTTCATGTGCGCTGGGGCGATCTATGTTGCGACCGGCAAGCAAAACATTTCGGAGATGCGGGGTCTCGGCAAGCGAATGCCATTGATCTTTATCGCCTTCTTTATCGCGTCGCTGTCGATTATCGGTATTCCGCCGCTGGCCGGGGACTGGCCCAAATATGAGTTGATGCAGGGCGCAGCCGATGCCGATCTGGACTATGTCCCATACATCCTGATCGTCTCGTCGCTCTTGAATATCGCTTACTTGCTTCCGATCCCAATTCTCGCGCTAATGCCGCCGCCAGGAAGCGGGGAGCCAGCGCAGTATAAACGCCCAGGCGGAGCGCCCATGCTCACGGTGGCTGCGCCTTGTTTCACTGCGGCTCTGTGTTTCATCATGTTCTTTGCGGTTGGTCCAATGTCAGACTTTTTGGCGCCGGCAACCGGTGAGCGCGTCCCAGCGGCCTATATGACGACCCCCGGAGGTCAGCCATGAACCTTCCTCCAGAACGCGATTCCAGCGGGCGCTTTGTAAAGCCCGAACAGGAGCTCCCAAAGCCAAGCGATCACGACATGCACCCAATGTCTCGGATCTTGTTCGGTTGGGTGAGTTCCCCGCGTACCCCCTTGATCTTGCTGATCCTGACGGTTGTGATCGCGATTGGTTTGGTTCTGTTCGATTTTGCCGTCGACCGTTATGAATATGTCGATATGGCAAACGCCAATGGCTTCTATGCTGTCTGGGGTTTCGCAGCCTTCGCGCTCGCCGTTCTCTCTGGTTGGCCGCTCGGAAAACTGCTTCGCCGCGACGAAGACTATTATGGCGAAGCGGATACCACACCGCATGATGTGGAGCAGGATTCATGAGCGGGCTGATCGGACAAATCAATCCGGGTCTGCTGTTGATCGTCGTTGGCTTTGCCGGGTGTTTGATCCCGGTGCAGCGGGTGCGCCAGGCTCTGATGGTTGCCACGCCAGTTGTTGCAATCCTTCTACTGGCGACCGCTGAACGCGGAACTGATCTTGCCACAGCATCCGTCATTGGCTTGGACTTGGTGCTCTACAAGGTTGATAGCCTTTCCTTTATTTTCGGGCTCGCTTTCCTGATCGCGGCGCTATTGAACGCGATCTATGCGCTGCATACTGATGATCGCTTGCAAGACGGTATGGCGCTCGCCTATGCCGGGGCCGCGGTTGCTGCGACCTTTGCTGGCGACTTGATGACGCTGTTTATCTTCTGGGAGATCACAGCGGTCAGCTCCGTCTTCTTGATCCTGCGCGCCGGAACGAAGGCGGCTTATCAAGCGGCGATGCGGTATTTAGGCGTGCAGATCCTGTCTGGTGTGTTGCTGCTCGATGGTCTCGCGTACGTTTACAAATCGACCGGTAGTCTGTCGCTGGAGGCCTTCACCTCATTCGATCAGCCTGGCGTGAAGTTTATCTTTGCGGCGTTTGCGATCAAAGCGGCGTTTCCATTCCTGCATAATTGGCTGCAGGACGCTTATCCGAAATCAACTGTTGTTGGCGCTGTTGTCCTCTCTGCCTTTACCACCAAGCTCGCAGTGTATGCGTTTGCGAGAATGTTCCCAGGCTTTGAGATCTTGATTTGGATCGGGGCGATCATGACGGTCTTCCCAGTCTTCTTTGCAGTTATCGAGAACGATTTGCGGAAGGTCCTGTCCTACTCGCTGAACAACCAATTAGGGTTCATGATCTGTGCGATTGGTATCGGAACGCCATTGGCGATTAATGGTGCAGCCGCACATGCCTTTGCGCACATCATCTATAAGGGCCTGCTCTTCATGAGCATGGGCGCAGTGCTCTATCGCGTCGGTACGGCGAAGGCGAGTGAACTTGGCGGCCTGTATAAATCGATGCCGTGGACGACGATCTTCTGCATCATTGGGGCGGTCTCGATTTCGGCCTTCCCGCTCTTCTCAGGCTTTGTGGCTAAGGCGATGACCATGAGCGCGGTGGCGCATGAAGGCTATGTGATTGTCTGGATGATGCTCCTATTCGCATCTGCAGGTGTTCTGGAGCATTCAGGCATCAAGATCCCGTACTTCACCTTCTTCGGTCATGATAGCGGCATACGCGTCAAAGAAGCGCCGTTTAATATGCTTTTGGCGATGGGAATGGCGGCCTTTATCTGTATCGCGATTGGCCTGCCGACGATTGGCGGATTTGGGTATGGTTGGTTGTATAATATGCTGCCATGTACCGTGACTGCGCCAGCCGATGTCTGTTTGGCCTCTGGTGAAGAGATAAAACCCTATAAGCCATACACGCTTGATCACATCCTCACGCAGTTGCAGCTCTTAATGTTTGCTGTGCTCGCCTTCATGTTGCTCAAACGGTTCGGACTGTATCCACCCGAAAAACCCGGAACGATCCTCGATACCGATTGGGTCTTCCGCAAACCTGGCTATGGCATGGTGAAGTGGGCAGGCACGGTCTGGGGTAAAGTCGGACCGGCCATGACGACTTTGTTCGGGCAAATTGGATCTCAAGCCTTCGAGAAGATCGAAACGACGTTCAGTCCACGTGGATCTCTAGCGCGCGGCCCGCTGACGGTCAGTATGGCAATGTGGTCTGCGGTCTTGCTTGGTATAGTCATGTTGGTCGTACTGCTCGCCTAAAAGAAGCGATAGTTTAGACAGTAACGCAGCTAAGTCTTATAGACCCGGTTGTATGGCTCTAGCCCAATACCAGAAAGAAAACTGGACTTAGCCCAGAATAGTTCTGCAATTTTTCGTTTACTCCCCTCCGACACCAATCATATATATTTGTCGTTACAAAGGGGTACGTTAATGAGCGACGATTTTAACCGCGATGATGCGGCGCCGGCGGTTATACTGGAATATGCGTCTGATATTGTATCGGCATATGTCAGCAATAACCCAATCCAGAGCGAAGAACTTCCAGGATTAATCAAGGATGTTCACGCTACTCTTAAAGAACTTAAGTCTGCTAAGGGTGCAGAAGCGACCCCTGAGCCAGCGATCCCGATCAAGAAGTCGATTACGGATGATTTCTTGATCTGCTTGGAGGACGGTAAGAAGTTCAAATCCTTGAAGCGTCACCTCCGATCTAAGTATGGCATGAGCCCGGAAGAGTATCGTGAGAAGTGGGGCTTGCCGTACGACTATCCGATGGTTGCGCCAAGCTATGCCCGAAAGCGTTCTGCACTCGCCAAAGAAATGGGCCTTGGAAAGCTCGAGAAATAGTTCGATCTCGAAAAAAAAAACTTGATTCGAAATCGAAATGAAAGTATTTGGTAATACAGATTAAAAATTTACTACATCTCCTCTTGCGTGGTGATTCGAACTGATTCATTCATGAAGAAACGAATCACCACGGGGGTGGCAATGGGATCTATGTCAACGGGTTTTCCGGGGCTTACACTGGCGCAATCAGAGCTAATCGGCCATTGGCGCGCCTGCTGTTACAATGGGCAATTGCCAATCCGCGAGTATCTGGATCCTGGGGAAATTCGGGCTCATCTCGCAGAGGTTTCGATCATCGAGTTGCGGCCAAATGAAGAGGCGAGATTCCGGCTTGCAGGCTCGGGACTGCGCAGGGTTTTTGGCCGAGATATGCGCGGCTGTAAATTAGATGAGCTGGATAAATCGGCCTTCGAAATGGTGTCGCTTGGCTTGCAACGCGCTTGTGATGAGCAAAGGCCGGTTGGCGGTCTGATTGAAGGTGCGCTCAAGTCACACGCGTGGCTGAGACTGCCCTTGCGACGGAGTGCAAGTATTGTTCAAGTCTTGTGTCATGATGAGATTGTTCCGAATGCGCGCTTGCGAGGTGAATGCGACAGCGAGTTCGACATTTCATCGCCATCTATACATAACTTAGCTGCCTGAATTCATTGCAATAAGAATTCTTTACTAGGAAAATATTCCTACAGTTAATTCTAACATGATAATCTCTGGGTCCGGTCTGGCGAAGGAGTAATGGTGTGGGAAGTCAACAACGACTTGATAGAAACAATGCGCGGCTTGCAGCGAGCCTTGTTGGCTATGCGCTCGAGGTGAAAGCCGAAGAAATCATGCTGCCCGAACGGGGGCGGCGTGAGCTGGTACGGGCGCGTCAGATCGCGATGTATCTGGCCCATGTGGCCATGAGTATGAGTCTGTCGCGGGTCGCATTTGCGTTTGAGCGTGATCGCTCCACAGTCGCGCATGCCTGTCATCGAATCGAAGAGATGCGTGACGATGCAAAGTTCGATTCCTGGTTGGAGGCGCTCGAGCAAGGCATCGAAACGTTTTCACCGCTGATGGCATGAACCGGCGGCTCATTCGCGCGCTGCAAAGAGGCGGTGTCGCGGCGCAAACTCAGGATGACACTTGGAGTGTCTGGCGCTCGCAAGATCGCCGAGGGCGCATCATTGGCACTCTGAACGGCGCACAGGTCGAAGTCTTGCGACTCCGAGGCGACTTGAAGCCGCTCGGCGCTGAAGCGCACCGAGTTTTAATCTGGGCGGGATGCCAGCTTGAAGCGAATGGCAGCGTTGCGGCCGCGCCAGATCTCGCGATACCCAATTCGGCCCATATGCGGTCTTTGCTCGAGGCGCTGATTACAAATTGTGCGTCTCAGGCGCTGCGATCAGGTATCCGCAAGGCATGTCAGAGCTTTATGGCCGACCTTGAGGTGATCGATCGTTCTGGTCACGCGAAGACGATGAATTGGGATGCGCTCGCACAGGTGCGGTCGGCCAAAGGACAGCGCGGTGATCCAGGGTATCGTTCTCAGCAAGCGCGCGGGGCAACGGCGCGCATTGAGACGCTTCATTCTGCTCTAGGCGACGATGATTTGAACTTCTTAATGAGGCTGGTCGTGCGCGAGGCGTCGCGTGCTTCAATCGCAAAGTATTTCGGTCTTCGGCCAGTGCTGGCTGAACAGCGCGGGATGGCGATCTTAAGACGGTTGGTGACGGCTTATGGGGTCTGATTTGCGGCAGACTGAATGCGCGCGAGCATGGAGGCGAGCCCGTTTGACCGCTGGGCGCTCAAAGCGCCTTTGACGCCAATCTTGGTCAAAAAAGCGTCCGCATCGAAAGCCTTGATTTCGCTGCGCGTGGCTCCGGAAAATAGCCGTATCAGAATAGAAATGAGACCTGAGACAATCATCGCATCGCTTTCGGCGCGGACCTCAATTCGATCTTTTTCTGTAGGGGTTAGCACCATCCACACTTGCGAGGCACAGCCGCGTACTTTGGTCTCTTCGACGCGTTCCTCTGGGGTGAGGCTTGGATTCGCTTTGCCGAGATCGATAATATGCGCGTAGCGGTCTTCCCAATCGTCGAGAAAACTGAATTCATCTTCAATCTCAATGGCGCGTTCGTCTATCGTCATGCCCGGCATTTGGGATGGAACACGCGAAAAGGAAAGCCCTGAACTGTGCCGATTGATTTTGGATAATACAAAAAAGCGCTGCAACGCCGAACCACTGGGAGGAAACGAGGTGCGTCAGCGTTGCAGCGAGAGGCGACAGGCTGGAAGGAGACTCTAAGCAGCTTGCCGATTGGAGGGGTCTTCAAGCCGCGCGACTTCAAAAGTGAGCCACGCATAATGGCTCTCCAGTCGGGTCACGGCTGAAATGTCGATTTCAGGGCGCGTGGCGAGTTCCTCGCGCCAGGCTTCGAGCACGCGAATTTGGCGCCTGAGCCAGCAGATCATAGCTGTGTCATCGAGGGGCATACACATGTGAGGGTCTCCTATTGTCCAAATTGCCAGGAAGCGGTGATTTTGAAGTTTCGGCCGGGTTGAGAAACGCCTGCAAAAACGCGTTCATAATCTTCGTCGAAGATATTATCGACGCCGAGGTCGAGGCGTAGGCCCTCTGCGAAGTCCGGACGCCAGGTCGTGTAAAGATCGACCACCATATAGCCGTCGCGTTCATCTTGCAGGGTGAAGCCGCCCGCGCCATCAGGAACGCGTTGTTCAAAGTCGCTCGCATGCTGTACGCGGGCGCCGACCCGCGAATTCCATTCTGGGACTTTCAAGCCGAGATTGATGGCCACCCGATCTGGCGTCAGCGACCCTAAGTCTGCACCATTGGTTAGGTTGGTGCCCTCAACGGTCGAATAGCTGGCAATCGCGAAGAACCGATCAGTGTCATAGTGCAGCTCGCCCTCCCAACCTTCGAGTTCGGCTGTGTCGACATTCGACGATGTGGATGTTCCGAACGTACACGGTTGGAAGAAGGGTGGTGCGAAACAGGTTGGATCGGGTGCAGCATTGACGGAGAGATTGATCAGCTGATCCGTGTCTGTCTGATAATAGGAGACCTTGGCCTGTAGCCGATCGCTCGAAACCAAGACCTGATTGAAGTCTATCCCTGCGCCAAATTCGATCGTTTCGGTCTGTTCGGGAACCAAGTCTGGGTTCGGGATGAAATTGTTCGGGGCGAAAACGAACGATCCCATAGCCGGGTTGAACAAGACCGGGTGGGGAACCTCGAAGTGCAGCCCGGTGAGATAAAGCTCATTAATCGAGGGCGCTCGGAAGCCTTCTGAGTAGGAAGCAAACAACCGCAGCCATTCGGCGCCGGCGGGCGCGAAGCTCGATGCTATTCTGGGCGAGACCGCATTGTCTGAATTGTCGTCCCTTGGGGCGACACTCGACGAGCTTTCAAACTCATCATAGCGAATACCCGGGATCACAACGAACTGGCCTGCTGGCGTCTCAATAACGGCCTCAAGTTGCGCGAAGAGGCCCATAAACTCACTTTCGCCATTCGGAACGCCGCCACGCGTACCCGTATCGGTTTGGTCATCTGTTCCAGTCTGCTCATCGCGGAACCAATCGCCGCCAATGGTCAGCGTGGTTTCAGCCGTACCAAGCGTGAAGCGTGAAGCATTGCGCGCGCTAAACCCTGTCGTTTCTATATCGCGAACGGTTGTACGCGGGATGGTGACATCAAACTCATCAACGTCGCTTGAGGTTTGATAGGCGGTGACATTCAGGTCGATCCAATCATTTGCCTCAGGGTTGAAGTCCAATCCGAGGCGGAACGTGTCCGTGGTGATGTCCTTTTCGACCTCGCGATCGAGGATACTATCGCCCGTGCCGGCGGTGCCTTGACCATTATTTGGCTCAATCGCCGTATTGGTGAAGCGTTGCCAAGAGCCTTCGATTGTGAGGGCATCGGTTAAGGCGTAGCTGCCTTTCAAGAGTGCCGTCTGGATATCATCATCAGACGGCAAATCGACATCTGACCCGAGCTCAATGTCGCCAGACTGGCGGATGCCGAAGCTAGCGAGGCCGTCAAATCCGTCCTGGCGGGTATAGGCCGTAAACGATGCCAGCGCCTCTTCGTTGACGCTTTGGTAGCCAAGGCGCGCGCGGCCGCCCCAGACCTCGTCTTCGCCAAGCAGATCGTCTGCATCGACGCTTTCAAGCGCGAGGACACCGCCAACGGCGCCAGACCCGTAGAGCGCCGATGCCGGTCCACGCACCACTTCTGCGGAGCCAATCAATTCAGGATCTACAAAGAAACGCCCATCATGCGCTGAGGTGAAGCTCTGGCGCGCGCCATCGAGGAGAATGAGGACATTTTGACCAGACAGGCCCCGTATAGTTGGCAGCTGACCGGTGCGGCGTGGTCCACCTGCGAAATCGAGTCCCGGGACATCGCGCAGTGCATCGGAGATAGAGGAGGGCGCTAACGTGTCGAGCGCCTCGCGATCAACCACTGTGACTTGTCCCGGATAGTCAAACACGGGAATCGGGTTCGATGTCCCATAGACAGTTACGACCTCTTCGACGCGCTCATCATCCATGTCTTCGTTGTCATCTGCTGCCGCGATTGGAGCGAGGGCAAGCGCTGTGGAGGCGGCGAGTAGGGCGCGAAGGGCAGGGCGCCGGGTAGGTTTTGACATTTACAGTCCCCGTGGTTTCGTTTTTGAGAATCAATCTCATTTGCAGAAACTTCGGTATACGTAGCTTTCCGCAATTGCAAGTCATTATCAATTGCAGTAATGATTTTTTTGATACGGACTAAAAAATGCCAACGGAGCTTATTGAAATGTCGATCCAGACCGGGCTGCTCGCCGCAGCAACCATAGCCACTTTTTCACTAGCAGGGTGCGCTGCAACCCCGATCGCTCAGGCAGACCTCGCTGCATCTGAGACGGCGATGGTGGCAACGTTTGAGCAGGACCGCGATTCTATTCTGGCGATGGTCGGCGACTATAAAGTGACCTTTGACTTCACGGAGACGGTCTCCTTCGTAGACGGCTATGAGCTCAAAGAGCCGAAGCTCTCCGGCGGACACGAATCGGTTCGGGTGATTGAGGATCGGGGCGACTTTATTAGCTTGCAGCATCTATTGGTTGTTGGGCCGGACGACTCGCCATTCGTCGTGAAGCACTGGCGCCAGGATTGGAAATATGAGCCCGCACGGGTCCTGACCTTCATTGGTGGCAATGCTTGGGAATGGCAAACTATCGCTCCATCAGAACGGACAGGCACCTGGTCTCAAACGGTCTACCAAGTCGATGATGCACCTCGTTATGGAGCTGTCGGAACCTGGACCTATGATGACGGCATCGCGGAGTGGACACCGCCGCAAGAATGGCGGCCGCTGCCACGCCGCGATATGACGACACGTGACGACTATCATGCCGTAGACGCGGTCAATCGCCATGTCATTACGCCATGGGGCTGGGTGCATGAACAAGACAATTCCAAACTGATGCTGGATGGCACACCGCAAGCTTTAGTGCGCGAAATTGGCGTTAACACGTATCGCGCCTTTGACGATTATCCGGTCTCTGCGGCCGACGAGTATTGGGCTGGAACTGAAGCGTTCTGGACCGGGGTTCGGGCAGAATGGAACCGTATTGAGGCCGAGCATGAGCGGTTCGCGATCACGATCAAAGGCGAAACTGAAGACCTCTACAATCCGCTTTTGGCCTTGGCGCTTGAGGTGAAAGCTGGCGAAACCGAGTTGGAGCCCGCACTGGCTGAAGCGCGTGATGTGATTAATGGGTTCGTGACGCCTGAGATCGGCATACTCGCTGACCGCCTGCGCCCGAAGGTCGAACTCGCAAGCCTCGAAGACTAATGCGTGCTTATAGCTTTCTAGCCATCGCTGCGTTCGCTTTTGCGGGCGCAGCGGCGGCCGATACGGCCTATATCGAGCCATCCACTTTCTCACCGAAACTGGACCAAACAATCACCGTTGAAACCTCCTTCAACGATTATTGCTGCATCCCGAAATATGCGGTTCGATCGCAGGCTTTCGCTGTGATCTCACCTCAGGGCGTGAGCCGCGTGCCGGACCGGATTGAGCTGTTCTCAAACAGTTCGGTCATTGAGCAGAAGATCAGCGAGCCCGGAACAACGCGCATTACCACTGGCGAACGCCTGGGTCGTAAAGGCGGTCAGTATGTTCTGATCGACGACCAGTATCACATGGTGAATAGTGAGGATGCCGAGCCGTTCGATATTCCTGAGGGCATCCCGATCCTGTCGTCTCAGACGGCAACGGTATCCGATACCTATGTCACGGTAGGCGAGGCGACATGGGACAGTGTGCGCGTGCCGGTCGGCCGATTGGCGATGGCGCCCGTTCAGCACCCATCGACGCTAAATATCGGAGACATGTTTGAGCTGGCCGTCACGTTCGACGGCGTGCCGCTCGCTGGACAAACCATGGTCCTGGCACGCAGCGGACAGAAAGAGCGCGTCGGCGATGAAGGTCTCGAAGTCACGACCGATGAGACAGGGCGAATCGCTCTCGAGCTTACGCACCCGGGCACGCATCTGCTCATGACCCGTATGCAAGCGCCAGCGCCAGCTGGATCGGAAACCGATATTCGCAGCTACACAACGTCTCTAACCTTTACGGTCACGCGATAGGTTAAAGCGAAATGCCCGGCAGGCTATGCCTTCGCGGTGTCTGACGTCCTTACTTTGATAGCAATTCCGCTGCATCGAGTTCCAGGCGCTTGATCCGCTCCTGGATGCGCGGCCATTCTTCATTCAGAAATTTAGCCCGCTCGCTTTCCAAAAGGCGGGCGCGGGAATTGGGTGAGACTTCAGCGCCAATACCGCGGCGTTTGATGGTCAAACCCTCCTTGTCGAGCTCCTGGAAAACCTTTGCTGCGGTGAGGGGGCTGACATTGAACTCATCAGCGACACCCCGCACAGATGGGAGCAATTCGCCTTCTGGGTAGATGCCGTCAATCACGCGCCGGATAATGATGTCTGTGATCTGCCGATAAATCGGCAGGTCATCATTCCAGACAGGGTTTGCGTCACTCATCAAGATGATTCCAATTGCTCCAGGGCCCGTTTGAACGGGCTTCGCGATGATGTTCAACCTAAAGCATATTTTTCTTGTTGACAAGTAAACTATGCGTGTGGTGTATTAGGTATGTAATACAGTTAGGCGATAGAATGAAACCGCTACCAAAGATGAAACGCAAGAGCGACGCGCCCGATAAGACCGTGGCTGTCGTGCCCCATCCATCGACCCAGAAGGCGCGCGGAACTGGCCCATCGCAGGAGATGGACGCTCAGCGAGCGCCGTCCAGTCGCATAACTCGAAACCGGCTACTAATTGGCGCAGCGTTGGCCATTGCTCTAACGGGCGGTGCCTATGTCTATTTCGGAGATGCACTGAACCCTGCAGCAAGTGTTTCTGAAGCGCGGATGACGATTGGGGCGGTTGCGATGCGGCCGTTTGAAGAAAGTATTCCGGTCAACGCCATGCTGATCCCAGAGCGGACGGTCTATCTTGATACGGTCGAGGGGGGACGGGTCGTCAAACGGCATCAAGAAGACGGCACCTTTGTGAGTGCGGGGACACCGCTCATTACGCTCCGTAACAAATCGCTGGAGCTCGATGTGATGAACCGCGAGGCGCAATATACACAGCAATTGAGCAGTTTGGCGCAGGCCCAGATCGCGTTCGACCAGAACATGCTACGTTATGATCAAGACCTGATGAATGCCGAGCTGGAGATCAATCTCACACGCGCCGACCTCGATCGCCGGCTGCCACGAGAGATCACAGGCGTGCCGCAATCTGAAATCGACCGTTTGCAAGCCGAACTTTCGCATCGTGAGCGCAGCTATGCCGCGATCGCCGCTGCGAAAGCGCGCGACACGGCGAACGCCGCTCGCAATCTCGATCAGCTCAAACAGTCTGTTGCTCGCATGCAGGCCAGTATCGATCTGGTCCGCGAAAGTCTGGAAGGGCTAACGCTGCGTGCCCCCATTGATGGTGAGGTATCAGCGCTCACGACTGAGGTCGGTGAGGTGCTGGCCCCCGGTGCGCGGGTCGCACAGATTGACGAAACTGGCGCTTTCAAAGTCCGCGCTCAAATCAACGAATTTTATCTAGGACGGCTGACAACTGGGCAGACGGCGCAAACCACGGTGAACGGCGATGCGCTGGTGCTCTCCATCGACAAGATTTACCCAACCGTCGAGAACCGCGAATTCGCAGCCGACCTGCGTTTTGTGGATGTCGCGCCTGCCGGATTGCGCCGCGGGCAAAGCCTGCAATTGCGCATCGCGCTTGGCGATCGGTCTGAATATCTGACCGTTCCGTCCGGTGCTTTCTTCGAAGAGACCGGTGGCCAATTCGTTTATGTTCTGAGCGGCAATGCCGACATCGCCGAGAAACGAAATGTCGTTCTCGGCCGCCGCGGCAACAATCAAATTCAAGTCATCTCCGGTCTCTCGGCGGGCGAAGACATCATCACATCCTCTTATTCAACTTTTGCCGGGCGTGACCGCGTCCGCATCGAACAACCCTCTCGCTCATAAAGGAGAAGCAGGTGATACAGCTCAATAATATCCGCAAAGTTTACGCGACCAAAGATATGGAAACGGTCGCACTGCGAGACATCAACCTGACCATAGAAACGGGCGAGTTCGTTGCCGTTATGGGGCCGTCCGGTTGCGGCAAGTCCACACTCATGAACCTGCTCGGGATGATCGATACTGTCTCCGAGGGCCAATACTTATTCGACGGTGAGGACATTACAGACTTCTCAGAGAAAAAGCTTGTTCAGATGCGAAAGGCCAATCTCGGCTTCATCTTCCAGAGCTTCAACCTGATCGATGAGCTGACCGTTGAGGATAATGTCGCGCTCCCGTTGCGATATCTGAAAGTTCCGAAATCGACCCGCGAAAGCCGCGTCCGCGAAGCGCTTGAACTGGTCGGTCTCAATAACCGCGCGCGCCACAAACCCTCCCAACTCTCCGGTGGCCAGCAACAGCGGGTCGCAGTTGCGCGCGCGGTTATTGCGGACCCAAAACTGATCCTTGCAGACGAGCCAACAGGGAACCTGGATTCCCAGAATGGCGATGACGTTATGGAGCTGCTTCGCCTGCTCAATGAACAAGGCTCGACGATCTTGATGGTCACGCACTCGGAAAAAGACGCGTCGAAAGCGCACCGGATTATTCGGATGCTGGACGGTCAAATTCAGGATGATGGTCGCAGCCCAGAAAAGGAGAAAGCTCATGCTTAAGCATTTCCTCCTCAGTGCCTTTTCCCACTACGCTAAGGCGCCTCTGACAACCCTCGTCAATGTTGTCGCTTTAGCACTAGGCATTGCCTGTTTCTTTGGTGCTCTTGGCGTATCGTCCTATTGGGGGCAAAGCGATGCGACGTTCGAAAACCGCGACCGGATCCGCTTGATCACACAGCAATTTGTCTCTGAAGACGGCGACATGCGCGACAATCCCATGGTCGCTGAACCGGTTGCCAAATACATTCGCGAAGATGTTCCGGAGCTAGAAGCCGTGGCGCGCGTGACCTCTAGCGACCCGGCCACCTTCTTGGTTGATGGCGCGCCGTTCCGCTTGGAAACAGCGCTCGCAAACAGTGAGCTGTTTCAGATCTTCGATTTCGAGTTCGCGCACGGCGACGTTGAGAATGTCATGGACAGTCCAGGCGCGCTGGTCCTTATGAACAGTGTCGCGGAACGCATTTATGGTGACGAAAATCCTGTCGGAAAGTCCGTGCAGTTTGGGGAGGCGTCCATCGCCATCTCAGCGGTCATCCAGGATCCTCCCCAACCCTCACACTTTGGCACAACGGATCAATCGATCCGTCCGTTTGAGGCCCTGCAAGTCATCCCGGCGGCGAGCGAAGATCCTGAAGAATGGTGGCTTGGGGTCACCAACTTCACCTATGTTCTGCTGCCGGAGCAAAACACCGAAGCTGCCGAGCGCTCGCTGAACAGTGCTCTGTCCGACTTTTCCGAACGCCGAGTCCCGGAAGAGCAGCGCGCGGCCCTGATCCGGCTCTGGTTCGGCACGCTGACACTTGAAGAATTACAAGCAAAGGTTCTCGACAGCCAAATCTTCAAGGACAGCCGGAACGCGTTGTCGGTGACCAATATCCTGTTCGGCATGGGCGTCCTGATCTTGATCGTGTCGATCATCAATTACTCAAACCTCGCGACCGCCCAAGCGGCAGGCTACGCCAAGGAAGTCGGGATGCGGAAAGTGGTCGGCGCATCGCAATCGAGCATCGCGCTACAATACTGGCTCGAAGCTTTCATTCTGACCTTGCTCGGATTTGTGCTGGCGGTCGTGCTGACAGTGCTCACCGCCCCGGTCTTGAAGGCGCAGGCCGGCATTGATCTCATGGCAGGCCTCGCACAGAACCCAACGATTGGATTCTGGGCAGTTGGTCTAATCCTGATGGTCAGCGTGCTGGCGAGCATTTACCCCGTTGCCTACCTCTCACGAATTCGTCCGGTTGAGGCCCTACGGTCTGGCAAGGTTCGCGGCGGCAATCGCAAGCTGACCGAACTGCTCGTCGGTATCCAGTTCGCGGCCGCCAGCGCGCTCTTGATCCTGGTCTTGGTCGTTGGGCAGCAAAACGCCCATATGCGCGACTTGGTTCTGTCGCCCGATGAAGACCCCGTCGTCATTCTCGAAGGCCTGGCGGTGAATGGCAATCACTCTGATGATTACCGCGCGATGCTGGACCAGTATCCGTCGCTGAAAGCGGTGACGCATATCAATTACATGCCGTGGTCTGACTATCGCAACATGATGAACACGTCGCCGACCCGGGAAGAAGGTGGACCTGAAGCAACCAGCACGCGGACCGATATAGGATATGATTTCTTCGATACCTATGGCGGCGATCTGCTCGCGGGCCGTGTCTATGAGCCAGAGCGTGATCAGTACTGGCAGGCTTATGCCGATGACTATCAGGGCGATTTTCCTACCGTTATCGACGCGACGTATGCGGAAGCTCTCGGCTATGCGAGCCCTGAGGAAGCGATTGGCCAGCCGCTCTATATGACCCGGCAAGCCACGCAGACTTTCGGGTGGGACCCAACCTTCCGGATCATTGGCGTCGTTGAAACGGTTCCGCTTGTCTACGGAATTGGAAACATTCGCTCCAATTTCTATGCGCTGGCCCGCTATGACACGTCTGAGATGAACTTGATGATCCGGATCGATCGCTCACGCGTCGCCGAAGGCATCCAAGCGATTGAAGACATGGTCAAATCGCGAGACCCGAATGCGGTTGTGAACCTACGCTTCACCGATGATGAGTTTGAGCGCAATTTCCAGACCTATCAGGGCATCAATATCGGCTTTATGGGCCTGTCGCTTATTGCCTTTGCAATCTCTACGATTGGCCTGTTTGCGATGGCGGTCTTTACCACGCTGCAACGCCGCCACGAGATCGGGATCCGCAAGACGCTTGGAGCATCGACCCAGAACGTCACGTGGCAATTGGTCAAGGAGTTCACCTGGCCCGTCCTGATCGCCAACTTGATTGCCTGGCCAATTGCTTACTATGCGTCGACGCTCTACCTGCACAATTTCATGCAGCGCATGGATCTGACCCCGCTGCCGTGGATTATCGGCTTGGTCGTCACGCTGCTGATCGCTTGGGTGGCGGTCGGTGGACAGGCTTTCAAGGCCGCTCGCGTTAAGCCGGCGGAGGTGTTGAAAAGTGAGTAGACTGTTCGCCAGCGCGGTTGCCGCCATCGTCGTGGTGTCAGCCTGCGCCACACAGGGCTCAGAGCATGAGTTTGGAGAGCTCAGTGATCCACCAGCGACGTGGAGCATGGCGGCGTTAGACACCAGTCCTCTTCACGCTGGATGGCTGGCCGCAATTGATGATACGCATCTCACGGCGTTGGTGACCGAAGCGCTCGAAGCCAATCCGGACCTCGGCGCCGCGCGGGGGAGGCTGAACCGAGCGCGCGCCATCCTCTCTCAAACCCGCGCGGCGCAAGCGCCAAGTATCAGAGCGTCGAGCAGCGGCTCTGTGACCGAAGGGTTCGATGGCGGAAGCGATACGACCTCCTATAGCGCCGCCATCACTGCGAGCTGGGAAGCAGACTTATGGGGCCGGTTAGCATCCGCGACCGAAGCCGATAAGCGCGCTGCGGCTTCAGCAGAGGCTGACTTTCAAGCCGCACAACAGCTCATCGCTGCCAGCACGGCTCAGGCTTACTTTCTGTTGATCGAGGCCCGCCAACTCGCGGACGTTGAACGCACAAATCTCGAAAGCCTTGAGGAAACGCTCGGCTTTGTTTCGATCCAGTTTGAACGCGGCTTGCGCTCAAGTGAGGATATCGCGCTTATTAGAGCCGACGTCGAGACCGCGCGTGCGGGCCTTGATTTGGCGGAACAAACCAAACGGAACGCCGCCCGAGCTATCGAAACTCTGGTTGGGCGATATCCCGCCGCCAGTCTCGAAGTCAGAGCCTCGTCACCGGCGCGCCCAGCACATTCGCCGGTGGGGCTGCCAGCGGATGTGTTACAGCGCCGGCCCGATGTTCGCGCAGCGAAACTGTCATTGCTTGCAGAACATACGCGAACTAAAAGCGCCCGCGCTGACTTGCTGCCGCGCCTCTCGGCGCAGGCCTCTTTTAGTGGTGAAAACAGTGCATTAGAGGATCTTTTTGATCCATCGGCGCTGGCAGCCAACCTGCTCTTAAACGGAGCGCAAACCCTGTTTGATAGCGGCGCGCGCCAGGCTCGAATTGACGCTGCAGATGCAGACCGAGAAATCGCGCTGGCCTCGTATCAGAGCTTGGTGCTCACCGCGTTCAATGAGGTTGAAGCAGAGCTTGACCGCGGCGAAGTGCTCACCCGGCGCGCGGTGTTTTTGACCCGTGCTTTGTCAGAAGCACAAGATGCGCTGCGCTTTTCGCGGTTTCGCTATGAGCTTGGCGAGAGCGATCTGCTCAACGTGCTCTCAATTCAGCAGCGTGTCGCGTCATTACGCGCAGCGCTTGCTCGAACAGAGCGCGCCCGGCTTGACCAATACGTCGCTTTGGCCCTGGCGCTCGGCCAAGACGTCTAGGCCGGGTGCTAAAAAGCAAAATGGCGGTAGCCCCAAAGGCCGCCGCCATTTTTGCGTCATTTGATTGGTGATCTAGTTTTGAACCGCGATTATCGCGTTTGACGCCGCGACCGTGACCGTGGCCAGATCAGCGCTCAGTGTCTCTGGACGGACAGCACTTGGATAGGCCTCATCCAGTTTTGTGATCGCGTCTTGGATGGCCATCGCGGCGTCTGGATCCTCGGCTGCAATGGCATCAGCGCTTTCGAGATAAACCGCTTCACCCGCTTTGAAGAAGCCATAGCCGTCGAGATACGGCTCATAAGCGTCCGACTCTAGCGCGATGCGATACATGTCAGCGGCACGTTCGATCTGGTCCACAGTAACGCCCGCGGCAATGCTCGCATCGCTGGCATCACTCGCAGGGGCTTTTTCGGCCGCTGTTTGCAGCGCTGCAATGATCTCGTCAGCGCGCATATTGATTTGTTCCGGCGTTTCACCGGCAAAGATCGCCGCCGATGTGTCGGTCAGGAGGTCGCTAAAGTCTTCAACGCCGAGCTGTTCAAACACGGACTGACTTTCGAAAAGCACTTCAGATACGGGATGTGCGAACATCTCGGCGGCGGCTTCGTTCTCGCCGAGCGCGTGCGCATCGCGGGCCGCGATGATGTGCGCCTCGGTAATAGCCAGGATCGACAGGAAGATAACCGGGTCAGAGGTGGCCTGCGCAAAGACAACGCCGCCTTCACCTTCACCGGCTTGAGTAGCCGCGGGTTCAGGCGTTTCGACCGGGGCAGCTGTCTCGGCTGTGTCAGCGACTTCCGCTTCGGGCTGTTCGGTTGGTTGTTCGGGGCTTCCGCAGGCCGCGAGTGTCCCGCTGGCGAGCGCCGCGCCGAGCCCAAGCTGCGTCCAGCGTTTAAGTGTTGTGGCCATCATTGATTTCCTAGAGTGTTTAATGCAATCACCGGATCAGTATGACGGTATTGAAACTCATTCGCAAGTAGGAAATCGATGCTTATCACGATCGCCAATCTGTTGGACCTGGCTGCGCTTAATCAGGTACGAGACCTTCTCTCCACTTTGCGCTGGAAAGATGGTGCGGAGACTGCTGGACCAACTGCGCGTGACGTGAAACATAATTTCCAGGCGGACCTGACGAGCCGCACGGGAGCTAAAGCGCGAGACATCCTTTCCAAAGCGATTGAGGCGCACCCGGTTTTGCAGGCGGCCGCGCAACCCGCGCGTTTTTCAAAACTCCTTATCAGCAAGACAGAGCAGGGCGGTGGCTATGGCCTGCACGTAGATAATGCATTTATGCCGATCGGTGATGATAGGTTGCGAACCGATCTCTCCTTCACGCTCTTCCTGTCGGACCCAGATGAACATGAGGGGGGCGAGCTACAAATTGAGCATGCGGGGCAATCCATGCGTTTAAAGCCGAATGCCGGGGATTTGGTGCTCTATCCGTCAACGAGCTTGCACCAAGTCAATGCTGTCTCATCGGGCACGCGTCTGGTCTGTGTTGGATGGATCGAGAGCCGGATTAGGCGCGCCGATGACCGCGAAACGCTGTTTGATCTGATCAACCTAAAAGCTGAACTCGATGCCCATCACCATCCGCAATCAGCCGAAATGCTGATGCTGTCCAAGACGATCGCAAATTTGCTTAGGCGGTTCAGCTAACGCTGGATCTCAGCCTGCGCGTGACCTGATATTTAAATCGGTCGAGCGCCATACTTTTTTCCAATCAAACCCTTCGAAAACTTGTATCGACCTCGCCGTTGGAGAGGCCGGTCTGTTTCGCTAAGGGTGTGCCCGAGGGATAGTTTCACTACTTGAGCGAGCCTTTGTCGGGCGCGCCAATATCAGGAGTTTTCGCATGTCCGTGACGATCACCTCGATGATTGCGCCGTCTGGGTTAGCGCCGAGTTTCTCGGTCGTTGCTTAGGTATCCTTACAAGATGGACTTACAAAAATATGGCCACAATTATTGGCGCCGTTGACCACAATGACGACACCCTGGCGCTGAGCAAGAGCCTGAAACGTCTAACCGATGGTGATGATCAGGTCGTCATTCTGGGCATCGCCCCCCGTCTCAGCAATGAGATCACCGATCACAAAGTGGTTTCATCCGCCAAGCGCGCCGAGCAAGCTCTGTTGAATGCGCTGACAGAGAAAACCGAAAATCTCAGCCAAACCGTCGGCCAGGCCTGCGATGTCGACCTCGTTTCAGGTCCCATCGCGCAAAAGATCATCGAGACCACGATCCTGCGCAAAGCAGATTTGGTTGTGAAAGAGGATGATCATCTGTCGGCCAGCTCAAAGGGGCGGATTGGCAATGTCGCGCGCACATTGCTGAAGCGATCACCCAGCACGACCTTGATCCTGCGAAAGCCAATCGAAATTCTGACGCCGCGTATTGTCATCGCGATCGACAATCCGGAAAATAAACTCGAAGGCGCCGAGCGGAGTCTGCTCAATGCACGCGTTTTCAAATCAGGGATCGAAATGGCAAAACGCCTCGGCGCGGAAGAGGTCACGCTCCTGCATATTTGGACCATGCCGGATTTAAAATTTCTACAGCACCCTCGCTCCGGCTTGTCTGAAGAAGGGGTGAACCAGCATATTGCGAAAGCCAAAGCTGTGACCTCGAAATGGTTCAACGCTTTCAGACAAGAAGCCGAAGCGAAATATGCGCCAGAAGGTTTGTCTTTCAGAACCAAATTGGTCTTGGGGGAAGGCGGCAAGGCACTTGCGGAAGCCGCAGATGAGCTGCGCCCCGATTTGCTCGTGATTGGCAGTGCGAACCGGCGCGGCGTGCAAAGCCTGTTCTTCGGTAATACCGCCGAGGACGTCCTGAACTGGGCGAATTGCAACCTCCTCGTCGTCAAGCCGGTAGACTTTTACGACATGGTCTCGGCTTAGCCAGGACTGTCTTCAGTAGCGAAAACACACCCTTAAACGGAGCAGCGAATGGCCTATTATTTCTTCATGCCAGCAGTGAACATCTTAGGCGCTGGCGGTCTAGCCGATGCCGGTACAGAGATCCAAGGTCTCGGATTCAAGAAGGCATTAATCGTTACCGATGCGCCTCTGCACCAAGAGCTTAAAGCGACATCGGTGGTCATGGACCTCTTAGACGACATTGGCGTGGCCTATGCTGTCTATGATGGCGTTGAGCCCAATCCAACCACGGCGCAGGTGGATGAAGGCACAGCGCTTCTTAAGCGAGAGAATTGCGACTTCATCATCTCCTTTGGCGGGGGCTCACCGCATGATGCAGCCAAAGCCATTGGCATTCTCGCGACGCATGGCGGTGACATTCGCGATTTCGAAGGTCTCAACCAATTGACCAAGCCGATGATGCCCTTAGTGGCCATCAATACGACCGCTGGAACCGCAAGCGAGATGACCCGATTTGCGATTATCACTGATGAAGCCCGGCACGTAAAAATGGCGATTGTGGATTGGCGTACGACGCCGACACTATCTGTTGATGATCCTGATCTGATGACAGCGATGCCCCCAGCGCTGACCGCTGCAACCGGCATGGACGCGCTCACGCATGCGATCGAAGCCTATGTCTCGACCGCCGCAACCCCGGTCACAGACTCGGCGGCGCTACATGCGATCAAACTGATCTCGGGCTATCTCGCGAGAGCGGTCAGGGATGGCCAAGAGAGCGAAGCGCGCGAAATGATGACCTATGCGGAATTTCTGGCGGGCATGGCGTTTAACAGCGCGAGCCTCGGCTATGTGCATGCGATGGCGCACCAACTCGGCGGTTTCTATGATCTGCCGCACGGGGTCTGCAACGCAATCCTATTGCCGCATGTCCAGGCCTATAATGCCAAAGCCGTGCCGGAGCGGTTCGTCGAGATCGCCGCGGCGATGGGCATCGACACCCGCGACATGAGCCCAACCGAGTGCGCAGACGCGGCCCTACAAGCCATCCGCGATCTGTCAGCAGAGGTAAACATTCCCCCAGATCTCGCCGCCTTCGACATGGTCAAACCCGACGATTTCTCGATCCTGGCAGACAATGCGATGAAGGATGCCTGCGGCGCCACCAACCCCAAGCAGCCGACGAAGGATGAAGTGATCTCACTCTTCCAGGCCGCTTATCAGGGTTAGTCGATCATCGCGGTCTCAGACGTTCTGAGACCGGGCATTTCAAAACAGACGAGACGCACAAAAACTCAAGATCGATCATCTCAAACTCGAGCCCAATGTGTTGCTCGGCGTTCCAGCTCGAAATCGTCAGCTGCAGTACCCGCTCTGCGAGCTAAAGCAGACATAGCCTGATGCTGAATGTGTCGAATCGCTTGTTTTCAGAAAAATACAGTTTCGCTATCTAAACGCTGATGGCGGTTTACCGGTCCACTGTTTGAAGGCTCGCCGGAAATTTGTCGTTTCTGTGTAGCCGAGCAGGTGGCTGATTTGATCAATATTGAGCGGTGTCGACCGCAGATAGTCCAATGCGAGATCGCGCCGGACTTCCTGTGTGAGTTGCTTGAACGATGTACCCAACTCAGCGAGGCGTCGACGAAGGGTTCTCGCGCTGACCGAAAGCCTGGCTGATGCTTCATTCAAGTCGGGAATATCGCCTGGCGTCTCTAACAAGATCTCTCGCATACGATGGATGAAGTCTGGTTCCCCGCTGTGTTGGGAAATGACATCCTGGACCATCTTCAAGCAGGTTTGCGCCATGATTGGATCAGAGGTTTTTAGCGGGCGATCCGTCGGTTCGCGCGCCCACATGATATTCGCTGACTGCTCAAACAGGACCGGGCATTGGAATGTATCTTCATATCGCGCCGAGTAGGTGGGAGCCTCATAGGTTAGCCAGACTTCTGTCGGTTTGAACGGTTCAATCATATAGCTCGATGACACGGCGCAAATGCCGGTCATGTTTTCTTCAACGCAAAAAGGCAGAAGATGCGGGAGATCGTGGAGAGGATCCATTTGTACGCGCAGCATGCCGTCCTCGATGATCGCACTGGTTTTCATCAAACTGGGCGCCGCCGCATAATATTCCGCTCCGATTTCCAACGCTTTGCGTTCAGTCGCGCAGCTCATCAGCGCGTATCCGAGCACACCCCATGTGTTTACGGTCTCGGCGCGTCCGACCTCCAGGCCGAGCCAAGGCGCAGATGCCACAGTCATCGCCCGTTCGATCAGGGCGTACATTTCGCTGAATCGCAGCAAGCGTCCGTCTTCATAAAGCGAGGCTTCGCTAAACCCGAGCGGATCGAAAAGGTCCTGTTTCGAGCCTCCCAATTCAACGGCTACGTTCACCGTCAGGGCTGCAAGCTGCGGCGGTAAAACTGCGTCACTCATCCGAGGGAAAGAAGCATTTTCCATTCTTTGGCCGGAAATGATCAGGTGGTTGTCCGTTCCTAACCTATCCGGTGGGCCTCACGCAACTCATCATTCCAACAAATAAACCAGCGGAGGAAATGATGGCACTGCCTGAAACAATCAATCACCAAGACTATTTGCTCACCGTCAACATCAATGATGAAGAGCCCGTTCGTCACCCTATGGATGGATATGATATCCAACCTCTCTTCCTCGACGCAGAGAACGGAACGTGGGTGCTCTATGCGAAGTTTCCGCCTGGAACGAAACTCCCGCGCCATTTCCACACCGGCACCGTGCACTTCTTCACCACAAAAGGTGTTTGGCACTATGTCGAATACCCTGACGATAAGCAGACAGCCGGAAGCTATTTGTATGAGCCCGGCGGATCTATTCATCAGTTTTATGTTCCAGAAGATGCGACCGAGTGGGCTGAAGGGTTCATGGTCGTCAGCGGCGCGAACATCAATTTCGATGATGCAGATCAGTTCGTTGATGTAACCGATGCTGGCTCATTAATCGGCGCCGTATCGGCGATTTGCCAAGCTATGGGACGTGAGGCCCCACGATACATCACGCCAGGTGCGAATGCTGATCTCACAGCAGCGCCTCAAGCCTCCAAGGCGGAGCTAGCTGACGCTTAGGCCACGCTCATTTCAAGGGAGGATTAGACATGAAGATTGCGATTGTAGGCGCCGGTATTGCGGGCCTGGCCGCTAGCCATAAACTGACTCGGCTTGGCCATGACGTTACCATATACGAAGCCAGTGAACGAGCTGGTGGGCGAGGGCGTCGGCTTAACCGGCCCGGCTCAGATGATTGGGCCGATGTGGGCTCTCAATACTTTCACTCAAACTATACGCACGGGCTGCAACTGATCGACGAGTTGGGGCTCTCGCCAAAGCTCAAAACGATCAAAGGCAAGACCCGGATGTTTTCCGGAAAAGGGCGCGACTCATACTTGATGAGTCCCAGCTTGCCCTGGATCAAACCCGGCGGATTGTTTGGCAACCTTCGGGTCGCCTTTTACGTGGCGCGTCTGCTCCTATCTCACCGCTCGCCAACTTTTGCAGCGACGCATGATCAGGATAGTATTGCCGCGTGTTCAGCGTTTAACAGCACTGACAATAAGTTCGTCCGAGATCATATCGTCCGTATGCTGAGTCTGATTGGTGGCTTGAGCGAACCTGATATCACGAATGTGACGCTGTTGCAGATCCACCGCTTGATCAAGATCATCCTGATGACAGATTATGTATCGCTGGAAGGCGGAACTGCAACGCTCCACGAGGCGCTGGCTGAGCAGGCCAATATCCGTTTCAACAGTCCCGTAGCGGAGCTGCTGGAGCAGAATGGCCGCGTTACCGGATTGAAGTTGGAGTCAGGTGAACGTATCGATGCAGACCACGTGATCGTCGCGGCGCATGCGCCGAACGCAGCGCAGCTGACGCCTAGCCATTGGAAAACCGAGAAAGACTTCCTTTCAGGCATAGAGATGCCGCCTGCGTACATCATTTCCTTCTTCCTAGACCGGTCATTGGAAAATGATGTTTGGACCTATTTCTTGCCAATGGACCATCAGGGTCCTGTGACCTTCTGTGTCGATACGCAACAAAAAAGCCCGGGCAATACGCCATCTGGCAAAGCGACTTTGCAGGCCTGGATCTTGAATCCGAAATCGAAACCGCTTGGCCATCACTCGGATGAAGCGCTGGCGAAGATTGCGCTCTCCGATGTGGCGACATTCCTTCCTGGAGTTGAAGACATGCTGGAGGGTTTCCATGTCACACGTCATCACGCTGCGGTGCCCCAAGCCTCGGTCGGGCATAATGCCCGCGCGCTGTCATTCTTAGAGTCAGTCGATGCGCGAGACGGGGTTAGTTATTGCGGCGACTATCTGTCCGGCGGCTATATGGAGAGCGCATTGTGGTCAGTAGAACGCGCGATCTCTCATCTAGGGGAGGCCTCACTCGATCAGCAGCCCGTTTTATTGGATGCGGCCGCGTAAGCAAACTGCGTGCTTCCAGAAACAATAAAGGAGCTCTCTCATGGCTCAGCTTGACCCTACAATTCCTGGCCGGCGCTTTGCTGCGATCGCCGCAATTCTGTCGCTACCGTTCGCCTATTTGACGCAAGCTTTGTTCTCGCTCGGAACTGGCGGAGATCCTTCAGCCTTCTTCGATGCGGCGCGTCTTCTCTCCGTGAGCGCAGATCAAAGTACCTTCCTCTATTTCGGATATTGGGTCGATATTCTTGGCTATTATCTGATCTTCTTACCGGTCCTAACTTACGCTTGGAAAGTGCTGCGCCCTGTCGATGAGTCCCTCACGGATGTCGCGTTCGCCTGTGGCCTCATCTACTGCCTGCTTGGTGCCATCGGTGCCTCGACGCAAGCAGCAGCCTTTCAGGAATTGCAACTGCTCCACGCCTCAGGAACGCCCGCGGACAAAGCTGCAGCCGAGGCCGCATGGACAGCGACGGTGGCCGGGCAATGGCGCGGAGTATGGATCTTAGAGGCAAGCTTGGCGGCGGTCTGGTTTGGCGGATTGGCGAGGCTGCTCTCAGCGACAGGATTCAAAGGGCTGGGATGGCTCGCGGCATTGATTGCTGTCCTTTGGGGGCTCTTATTCACGAGCTGGCTGGCTGGCCTGCATGAGCTTTCAGATCTGTTTTTGATGATCGTCGTGCTGGTCTCTCCGATCTGGGCGGCTTGGCTCGGAATCCGACTTTGGTCCAGCCCACGATCAAGCAAAGTAACTTAGACTGTAGGAGCAAATCATGACGAACACACCTTGGTTCTATCCAGACAAAGTCAGTGCAGCCACGGGAGAAAGCGTCACGCTTTTTGCCAGCTCGCCACAAAGCCCATGCACACTTACCGTTTCTCGGATTGGTGCAAGAGCACATCAGGTTGCCCGATTTGAGGGCATTGAGATCGGGCAACACCCGACCCCGGAAAATGCCGATCAAAACGGTTGCGGGTGGCCGGAAGTGTTTCAGTTCACGGTCGGCGAAGACTGGGCGTCAGGCTATTATGACTTAGTCCTAGAGGCGCCAGATGGCGCGCGGTCTCATCATTTTGTCTGTGTGCGCAAAGCAACGAGTGCACGAAAGGCTGACGCGGTGATCGTCCTCGCGACCAATACTTATATGGCCTATAATTATTGGGGCGGATCGAATTCGTATGCAGACGTCGAGGGCTTGCTCGCCGGGCGCTTGTCTCCCGATGAATCACGGCCCGGCGCGATCGGTCGTCTGTCCCGCATGCGACCGTATCCTCAGACTTTAATAGCACCTCCGCAAGGGGCACCGCGCTTGATCAATATGGTGCCGCGAGGCGTCGGCGAGATGGCGTTTCCAGGCGATCTTGAATGGGCGCAGACGCACCGACCTTCTCCCTATGATGGATCCGCATGTTTCCTGCAAAAATGGGAAAACGTCTTCGCCGCCTGGGCGGACGAACAAGGATATGAAATCGACTATCTGACAGATCACGATTTTGAAGACACGGGCACAGACTGGCTTAGTGGCTACAAGACCGTTTTGATTGTCGGGCACTCTGAGTACTGGTCGGGGAAACAGCGCACAGAGATCGACGCCTTTACCGAGCGTGGCGGCAATCTAGCCGTCTTTTCGGGCAATACATGTTACTGGAAAATCCGCTGGGAGGATGATGGACAGACAATGATCGCGCACAAGTGGCGCGGGCATCTGGATGATCCGCTTTGGGAAGATCCCAATACACGATCAGACGCCACGCACCTTTGGTCGCACGATGCGTTTGATGCACCTGAGGCCGAATTAATCGGGCTTTCCTTCATCTATGGCGGCTATCACCGTATCGCCATGTGTGCGTCGCGCGGAGCGGCCGGGTTTACTATCTATGACGATCAGCATTGGGCGCTCGACGGTACCGATCTCTATTATGGCGACGTTCTCGGCACACAGGTGCCGCTTATCGGATATGAAAACGATGGTTGCCCCCTTCGATTTGGACCCGATGGTTTGCCCAAACCGGACGGCGGGCTCGGCGTGCCTCAGAATTTAGAGATCATCGGCATCGCTCCAGCCACGCTCGCCGAAAGTGACTGCAGTCCATATCCCAAAATGATCCCTCAGGAAGAGTCCGAGATCCGGGCGAGAATGGCCTACGGTGCGGATGATCCCGAAACGATCGATCGTTTGATGCGCGGACATTCGGTGCTGGCCAGCTTCAAACGCGGCGAAGGTGAAGTGTTCAATAGCGGCACGACAGAATGGGTGCATGGCCTCGGCGCTAAGGATCCGTTCGTGGAGCAGATTACGCACAATGTGCTCGAGCGATTTGGCATGCAGCCAAAACCAACTTCGCAGGATGCGGGAGAGATCTCATGACTGAGCTCATCACTTGGTAACTGAAAGTCAGCCGTTCCGTTCACATCTCAGCGAGCACTTGCTGAACGCTCTCCTTTGCCAATGCATTGGCATTCGCGACGGTCAGCAAAAACGCACACATCGCGTCAAGATATTGAGTTGGTTCACGGCGGAACTCTTCAGTTTCAATATGGTGGAGCGTGGACAGGAGCAGGTTCTTAAACAATCCTGCTTGCAGCCTCGTTAGCTCGACCTCTCCGGCAGCGATGGCTGCATCAATGTCATCCACGACGGATTGCGTGTTTCGATCGATGGTTGGTTGGTGTTCAGCCATGAGGCGAATGACGGCCTGGTTCCAAGTATTGTCTTCAAGAGAGATCTTGAAGAAGCCGATAATGCTGATGAAGAGCCGCCTGATGCCGGGCTTCATGTCTCCGTAAAGTTCAGCGAAACGTTCATCAAATCCCGCTTCCTCGCGTAAGGATAGTTCCTCCAAGAGATCGTCTATGGTCTTGAAGTAAGTATAGAATGACGTGCGTTTGATACCGGCTTCATCGCAGAGGTCGCCAATTGAGAAGCCACTCACACCGTTTTCGGCGATGAGTTTCAACCCCGCGTCCAGGAGTGCGGTTCTCGCCTTATACCCCTTCATAGATTTTACGACGAATACGCTGTCTTGAGACGTCGGCATTCCAGTCTTCCTCATATTAATTTTTATTTCTGTGCCCTTTTTCGCTTGACTTGGCAATCAATAATAACATATCGCCGATAAATATCGACACTATGTCAATTTTAATCAACAAGGTGCTAAAAAGAGACTGTTCATGCGACCCTTCTTTCAGATTTTAACAGTGGGCGTGATCGCGTTATCGGCGTGTTCTCCAAGCCCAGAAACCGAAACAGAGCTTCCTCCTCGTCCCACCAAAACGATGATTGTCGAGGGTGTGGAGCAATTAGAAACTCTACGCCTCCCGGCGGTTATTGAAGCTTCAGAACTCTCGGCTCTGACGTTTCAAGTTCCCGGGCAGATCAACGCCTTACCGGTGTCGGCGGGAGATGACGTTCAGCAGGGACAGGTTTTGGCCCGCCTGGATGATCGCGACTATCGCAATCAACTTGCTAGCGCACAGGCCAGCTTTGATCGCGCCGATCAGGAGTATGAGCGGGCGCGCTCACTGATAGAGAGTAATGCAATTGCGCGCGCCACGGTTGATCAAAGACTGGCCGACCGAAACATTGCCAAAGCATCGCTCGATACGGCGCGAAAGCGCGTCTCCGATACAGTGCTGAAAGCTCCGTTTGCAGGAACCGTAGCTGAAGTCAGAACCGAAAATTTCGAAACGATCGCTGCATCTACCCCAATCATTACGCTTCAGGCGGAGCGCGTCAGCGAGGCTGTGGTCCAAATGCCGGCCAGCGTGGTCATCGATGCCGATCAGATCGAGGATTTGAAAACATGGATCGAACTAGATGCTGCGCCCGGTATCGAGATCCCAGTCCTAATGAGCGAGACAGAAGCGCGTGCCGACGCCGCGACGCAGACCTTTGAAGTGAGTTTCGCCTTTGAGGCGCCTCAAGATTTGTTGGTTTTGCCAGGCATGACCGGAACGCTCACGGGTGAGTTTCGTCGCGGTGATCGCGAAGAGAGCGCTTTTAGTCTTCCAGTTTCCTCGATCATGTCGGAGGCGGGCCGCACATATGTGTGGCGCGTTGATCAAGAAACCCAATCAGTATCTCGCCAGGACGTGGAAACAGGTGCGGCGTTTGGAAACGAGCTCAGCATCCTGTCTGGCCTTAGCGCTGGAGATCAGATCGTTGTTGCAGGTGGTCACTATCTGTTCGAAGGCGCTGAAATTCGCCCATTCCAATCGAATGGAGCGGATCAATGAACGTCGTAGATATCTTTGTTCGCAGAAAGCTACTCAGCTGGATCATCATTCTCGCATCCTTGATCGGAGGCTGGCTCGCTTACACAAATATGCCTCGATATGAGGATCCCGAATTCCTAATTCGAACCGCACAAGTCGTTGTCGAGTATCCCGGAGCGACCCCGGAAGATGTGGCAGAAGAAGTTGTCGATGCGATTGAAACGAGCATCCAGTCACTTCAGGAAGTGTCGGAAATTCGTTCGACTGCCTATTTTGGCTTTGCCATCATCGAAGTCGATATCAAGCACACTTTCTCGAAAACGGGGCGCGATCTTCAACTGATTTGGTCGCGGTTGCGCAGCCGAGTGGCAGATGCCGAAGCTGACCTACCACCCGGTGCCGGCAAACCGATCGTCAATGACGATTTCGGTGATGTGTTTGGGCTGTATTACTTGGTGACCGGATCAGGGTTCACGATCCAGGAACTTGATGATTATGCACAAGACTTGCGCGCGGACCTGCTCGCTGTCGATGGTGTTGCCAAAGTCGTCACTCAAGGCGAACAGCAAGAAGCGATCTATGTGGAGCTAGCGCGCGATCGCGCGGCGGCCCTTGGCGTATCGCTTGCCACGGTTTTTGAAGCGCTGAACAGTCAAAACGCGATGGTTGCGGCTGGTTCGTTCAAAATGGGAAACCAGCGGATCGTTATTCAGCCCACGGGGACCATCGATTCGGTCGAAGCGATCGAGGCCGTTCGGGTCAAGATTGCAGGCGAGAGCGATCTTGTGCCTTTGGGCAGTATTGCCTCAATCAGTCGCGGTGTGGTCGAGCCCGCTCAGCTTATCTCCAAGTTCAACGGCCAGCCTGCCATTGCCCTTGGAATCTCGATCGAAAGCGGCGGCAACGTCTCTCAAATCGCTGCTGACGTCCGAACAGTTCTTAGCGATACGATCGCCGAACGACCCAATGGCGTCTATGTTGATGAGTTCTACCATCAGGGTGACGCCGTTGACCAAGCGGTCAGCGATTTCACCATGAACGTGATCATGGCTTTGCTCATCGTCTTGGTGACTCTGTTTCTGTTTATGGGGTGGCGGTCTGCTTTAGTCATTGGTGCGATATTGACCATCACCATTGCTGCCACACTAACGGTCATGGTGCTGACCGGCATCCCAATCCATCGGATTTCGCTCGGCGCTTTGATCATCGCCCTTGGTATGCTGGTGGATAACGCCATCGTCGTGACCGAAGGCATTCTGATTGGAACTCAGGCGGGTAGGAGCGTTCTTTCGTCGGCGCGGGATGTCGTCGGAAAGACCAAATGGGCGCTTCTGGGCGGAACCATCGTTGGCATTATCGCCTTTGCGCCCGTCGGTTTTGCACCAGGCGATACGGCTGAATACACCAATCACCTTTTCTGGGTCATTTGTATCTCACTCTCTTTCAGCTGGATCTTTGCCGTCACGCTGGTCCCGATGCTGAGCGATTTGATCTTCCGGCCACGCGAAATGGATGCGGAGATGCCGCTTCGCGAAGGCCGAGGAATGCGCGCTTACAAAGCCTTCTTGAGGCTTGTTCTGAAAGGGCGCTGGGTGGTTATTGGATGCGCTACCGCTGTGTTCGCGATCTCAATCATGGCCGCTGGCCAGATCAAAGAGGGATTCTTTCCGACCGCTACGACACCGCAAATCGCAATCGATTACTGGCTGCCAGAAGGCACCGACATTCAAGCCACGGCACTCGATGTCGACGCGATAGAACAAACGCTTAGCCAATATGACGAGATCAATTCGATCTATACGAACATTGGCGGCAGTCCTATGCGCTACATGCTGATCTTCAATCCGGAGATTCCGAATGGAGCGTTTGCGCAACTCGTCCTCAATATCGAGGATCCTACACAGATTGACGGCCTGATTTCGAGAATTCAGGCTGATCTGGACGAAGGCTTCCCGCAAGCGCAAGCGCGCGTCTGGCGGTTTCGCCTCGGACCGAGCCAAGGTTCACGCATCGAAGCTGTCTTCTCCGGACCAGATCCAATTGAGCTGCGTGCGCTTGCGGCACAAGCAGAAGCGATCATGATGCGCGATCCCGATACGATCGGCATCAAGATCGACTGGCGTCAACAAACGCCTGTCTTCGAACCGGAATATGATCCAGTCAGAGGCGCACGCTTGGGTGTGTCACGACAAGCCTTCTCAGAAGCTTTGAACGCCACATTTTCGGGACAGGCCGTCGGCGTCTATCGCGAAGACAATGACCTGATCCCGATTTTGACACGGGCGCCTGCGTCCGAACGCACCGGGATCGATAATCTTTCAACGATCCAGGTGATCAGCGCCACGACCGGACAGGCTGTGCCGATATCTGAGGTGATGAGAGAGGCTGAATTCCAATGGCGTGACGGACAGCTTCGCCGGCAGAACCGCGAGTGGACCATTCAGGTGCAAGCCGATCCTGTTCCAACGCGCCTGACCACTGAAGTGTTCAAAAAGCTCAAACCGCAAATTGAAGCGATCCCACGGGCACCTGGTTACACGCTTGTTTGGGACGGCGAGTATGGTGCGAGTAATAAAGCGAATGCTGAGCTAGCCACGACCGTTCCTGCGGGCCTAACCGCAATGGTTTTGGTTGTCGTCCTTTTGTTTAATGCATTGCGACAACCCATCATCATCTGGTTGACCGTTCCCCTCGCTATGGTGGGAGTCGTGATCGGGCTCATCGCTACGAGCACCGCGCTCGAATTCATGGCGATCCTGGGTGTGCTTTCACTGTCTGGTTTGTTGATCAAGAACGCTATCGTGTTGATCGATCAAATGGACTTGGAAATCCGCGAAGGGAAGCCGCGCTTTGATGCCGTGATCGATTCTGCGGCCAGTCGTGTACGGCCGGTATTGATGGGATCTCTAACCACTATTCTCGGTGTGTTTCCGCTTATGTCAGACATCTTCTTCGCGTCCATGGCTGTGGTGATCGTGTTCGGCCTGGCCTTCGCGACGCTGCTTACCTTGATCGTCATCCCGGCATTGTATGCCGCGATGTTTCGTGTGCGGACCACCGAAACCCAAACTCTGGAAGCATAAGAGAACGACCATGAAAATGATAAGAAATATCGCCATTGCATCGGCATCGTTGATTGTGCTCTCCGCATGTCAATCGGCGCCGAAAGCTGATCGCGCGGCCATTGAAGCTGCGATGGATATCCAAGATGTGCCCCGCACATTTTCTGGAGCCTCGTCGGAGGTCGGCAACGTTGCTGGCGGCTGGATCGATCCGATCGGCGACCCGATACTCAGCGCGCTCATCGCAGAAGCGCAAAGCAAAAACCCGACCGTGCAGATCCTGCAAGCGACTGTTGCGGAGGCGCGAGCATTATCACAACAAGCGCGCAGCGCGCGGTTTCCACAGTTGAATATGTCTGTGGGAGCTGAACGAACAGGCACTCAAGCCTCCACGCCGGCTAGCGCAATCAGCTTAGGCGTGGATGTGTCTTGGGAGGCGGATGTCTGGGGAAGACTATCATCTCAGCAATCTGCGGCAGGCGCGTCGCTCCTGGCTGTTGAGGCGGATCTTGCGGGGGCTCAGAACCTGCTCGCAGCGCAAGTGGCTGGGGGATATGTGCTGGCTATTGAGCTTGGGCGCCAAGAAGAGATCCTCGCGCAAGTTGTGGAATCGCTCGAAGAAATCCAGCGGATCGTACGCGTGAGAGAAGATGCAGGCTTGGCAAGCCGCCAGGATGCGGCGCTTGCGACGGCCGATCTTGCGAATGCGCAGGAAAGCCTAAAGGAGATCCAAGGCGCGCGGCGGCAATCTCTCAGATCGTTAGAACTTCTGATTGGTCGCTATCCGAATGCCGAAGCGGGAGTTGGCGCGGCGCTGCCAGGCGTTCCGAACGCGCCGGCAGCAGGCCTGCCCTCGCAATTGCTCGAACGACGACCAGACCTGGTCGCTGCGGATCGACGCGTCGCGGCCGCGGCCAGTAGTCTTGATCTGGCGAAGGCAGCGCGACTGCCATCGCTTCAATTAAGCTCCTCGGTCGGCGGTGCCTCTAACGCGCTGCAAGATATTCTGTCACCAAGTAATTTGGCTTGGCGCACAGGCAGCGCCTTGGTTGCGCCGCTGTTCACCGCGGGTCGACTGCAAGCCGAAGAGGACGCAGCTGCGGCGAGACTGGACGCTTCTATTCAGGCTTATCTGCAAGCGGCGCTAACAGCCTTCGCTGAAGTGGAGGCCGCCCTCGATCAACGCGCGATTATAGATGCCCGTTTAAAAGATGCTGCGCTCGCTGCGGAGTCGAACCAGGAAGCGTTTGATATCGCAGTCGCGCGTTTTGATGTCGGCGAGACGGACCTCCTCGACGTCCTGACCATTCAACAAAGGCTGCTGGAATCGCAAAGCGGCCTGGCAACATTGCAGCGCGCCCAACTCGACCAGTACATCGCCCTGTCGCTCGCGCTCGGAGGTGGTTGGTCATGATGCTCCGAACCCCTCTGATCGCCATGTTCGCTTTGTTCAGCCTGCCTTGTTCAAATGCGGAAATGATTCGCGGCATTGTTACGACGACTTTGGAAAATGATGTCTTCACCGGTTCTGATGACCGGTTTTCAAACGGCTTGGCCGTGACCTGGACCAGTGGCCGGGTCGCAGACTATCAGTCCGACAGTTTCGTTCAGGACTGGGCAGGCTTCTGGTCATTTCTGCCAGGCATGGACGCAAACAGTAGCGATCAATACGTCTCCTGGTCCTTGTCACACGAGATGCACACACCCGAAGACATATCACTGACTGTGCCCGATCCGGCCGATCAGCCTTATGCGGGTCTTATCAATTTGGATAGCAGCCTGTACTCCGTGAATGAGCGATGGGCACACGCTTGGAATCTTCGACTAGGTATGGTCGGTCCGATCTCGCAAGCCGATCACGTTCAAATCGGCTTTCATGACCTAATCGGCGCTGAAAGACCGGAGGGCTGGGACTCTCAAATACAAAACGAGCTTGTCCTTAATGTTATGTATGGAGCCTCTTACAGGTTATATGAGCGACGCTACGATTCTGGGCTTGGCGTGCGCCTCAGCCCCGTGATCAACGCGGAACTGGGCACGTATACCACGACGATTGGCGCAGGCATGATGGCGGAAGTCGGATTGAATATGCCGGATAATCTCGCTGTGAGAGGAGTCGGAACATCCTTCCAGGCCGTGAATGCGATCGCTGCAGAGATTGCGGACAAATGGTCGATTACCGGATATGGCGCGCTTGGGGCGCACGGGGTCGCGCATTTCCTGCCTCTAGATGGTCCCGTCTTTCGAGATGGGCTAGGAGTGGGATCCGAAGACTTTGTTACAACCGTGGAGCTTGGCGTCACTGCGAGGCGAGGGCGATTCATTGGCAGCTTTGGGTTGGCGCTGGGAGGAAGCCCTGCTGATCAGTTTGAGGACAATCTCGATTTTGGAGTGTTCACGCTGAGCTGGATCTACTGATTTGGTCGGTACCGGTTGATCGGCCTTTTTAAGGCATCCCGGGGGGATTGTCCGGAAATGATCTCCTTTTTGGCCCAACTCGATCTCTCAAGAACACCCCGATCCACTAAGCTGACAAGGCAAGGTTTAAAAAGGTGGTCGCGATATGAACAACAAAAATGATCTTGATCTGCGAACGCGGGCACAACTGGTCTTGCCCAATGGCGTCTACGGCCATGAATCGACGCGATTATTGCCGGACAGCTATCCGCAATTCTTTTCCCGCGGCGAGGGTGCCTATATCTGGGACGCCGATGGCAACAAGTATCTCGACTTTATGTGCGCCTATGGTCCGAACTTGTTAGGCTATGGCGATAAGCGCGTCGATGATGCTGCGAAGGATCAACTTGCCCGTGGCGATACACTGACAGGACCCACGGCGCTTATGGTCGAACTGGCAGAAAAGCTCGTCAGCATGGTATCGCACGCAGATTGGGCGATGTTCTGTAAGAACGGCACGGATGCAACCACCATGGCCAGGACCATTGCGCGCGCGCAAACGGGCAAACGGATTATCCTCGTCGCCGATGGTGCTTATCATGGTGCAGCGCCATGGTGTACGCCGCTGCCCGCTGGCGTAATTCCCGAAGACCGCGCTCATATCCAAAAGTACGCGTACAACGATGTTGAGAGCTTGGAAAAAGCTGTGGCATTAGCTGGCAATGACTTGGCAGCGATTTTTGCTTCGCCCTTTAAGCATGATGCCTTCACCGACCAGGAATTGCCGAACCCAGATTATGCAAGACGCGCCCGCGAATTGTGCGATCGCACTGGGGCCATGCTCATCGTCGATGACGTTCGCGCCGGATTTCGACTGACGCGCGACTGCAGTTGGGAACTGTTAGGGGTTCAACCAGATTTGAGCACCTGGGGGAAAAGTCTTGCTAACGGCCACCCCATTTCTGCTGTGCTGGGCGCCGATTCCGCGCGAGAGGGCGCTAGCGCAATTTATGCAACAGGATCGTTTTGGTTTTCAGCCGTTCCCATGGCGGCCGCGATCCAAACCCTGGAAATTCTAAAGACAACCGACTATGTCGAACACTCCGAGCGGCTCGGTCAGCTACTTCGAGACGGTTTAGCGGATGTGTCCGATAAACATGGGTTCAGCCTCCGACAGTCAGGACCGGTTCAAATGCCGTTGATCCTATTTGACGACGACCCAGACTTCCGTTTTGGGTTTGCTTGGGGGGAGGAGATGATCAAGCGCGGTGTGTACGTGCACCCCTGGCACAACATGTTCCTATGCGCAGCTATGATGGAGGAGGATATCCATATCGCCTTAGACGCAGCTGATGGTGCATTCGAAGCCATTAAAGCGCGATCATCGGATATTGCGCCTCACCCAATCATCCTTGAGATGCTGCATCAATAACCCAATCAACGTAAACGGAGCGCGGAAGCAGCGATCACCGAATTTCGCATTCGTTATCTGAGGCACCGGAATGGTTCATCAGGGGTTGAAGGGTGACGATTCTACAAACTGCCACCGCAATGGGATGCTCGCTTTGATGCGTTCCACCTCATCCACGGTGATCCTCAGAAGGCGTTTTGCGCCGGGAAATTTGTCAATTTCGCTACCATCATCGATGATTGTTGCGTGGCCGTGCAGATGCAACTGATCACCTGTCTCAAAATCAAGAAACAACAACCCAGCCTTCGGATTGATCAAGAGATTGCCGAGCGTGTTGAACATATTGTTGCCGGTATAATCAGGGATCGCAATTTGGTTCGGCGCCTCGACTGATACAAAACCCGGTGCGCCGCCGCGATGGCTGATATCCGCGCCTTCATACGCTGCGCCTGATTGGTCGCGGACATAAGACGCAATGAAAAACGTATCTGCTGCGTTGATCAAATCGATATCCGCGGTCGCCAGAGATGCTTTGCGCACCGCTGCGTCCGCCGACACAGGCTGGTCACGCTCGACGATGTCGCGAAGGCTGATATATTTTGGACAATTGCCATAGCTTTGAACGACCGAAACTGTGATCGATGTCGCATCCATGGCGGAGATGAATCCGTGCATGCGATTTCGTCGCCGATTGGAAAGGTCTAGGCCCAAAAAGCCGATGCGATCGCCGATGGCCAAAGCTTCGAACGCGGTCCGATCGTCCCGCACGCCTGTGTTTATAACGAGCGTGTGCGCATCTGGTGAGCGGAGGAAGCCGACCGGCCCCGTCAAGATAGAGGCATGTGGGCGTCCACTTTGGTCGACACTCCCGATGAAAGCATATTCCAAGCTCTCAAAAAATTCGCGATGCTGATCCGGCATGAAATCACGCATCATATGCTGAGACATGACTTCTATTTTTTCGCGCATACCCACGCGATCCTGGAGTTCAAGTTCTCCGCGATGGAAGTGCTTGCTCGTCATGATTATCTCCGACTTCGGCTTGGAACTAGTGTAATTCTGGAGGACCATTTGGGCAGTCGATCAAATATCCCCAGCCCCCGTTCGGTAACTTTTTCGCGACCTCGGTCGATTGCCCTTCCGATATGATCGCGCCATCGGGGGTGACCACACGCCAATTGGCGCGAAGGAGCGCAATGTCGCCATTGATGACTTCGCTGAACACCTCGCTTTCAATGGAAGGGCGAATGTCGAGAAAGCTCTCAAAGGCTGCCCGTGCTCCGGCGATGCCAACACTAGGCGGCTGGTCGGGCGGAAAGAAAATCTGGCAATCCGGATGGAACAAGGTCGTGATCCCGGCGAAATCTCCAGCCTGAAGGTAAGCGCTGACGCAGTCTGCGATATCGCGTGGCCGGTTGGCAATATGTTGCTTCATTGGATTCTCCCAAAAAACTGACCGCTTAAGCGGGGCCGTTATTGTCGATGTCGAGGATCATCTTCCAGGCGCCGGTTTCATCTCGCTGATAGATCAAAACCAAGCGACCTTCCGGGCTTCGCGTTTCTCCGGTGTCACGCATTTTCATGGTGCCATAGAATCGGCCGGAGACGATGGCGACATCGCCGAAGAATTCCAGGTTTTCGATTTCGTAGCCGGAGGTGATCTCAGCTGCCGCTATACGAGGATTGTATTTATCGCGGATCGCCTGCGCCCCAACCGTAACAGGTTGGCGCTCATTCACTGTCATCACTCGGGCGTGACAGGTCTCAACCATGGCTTCGATATCGCCGCTGTCGAGGCCATTATTCCACTGATCGATCATCATTTCGATCTCTTCGCGCTCAGTCATTTTGTGCTCCTTCTCTGATCTGTGCGAGCCATGAAGATCTGGAAGGCGAGTAAGCTGTTTCCGGGTCCGCATCGCGTCTTGATCAACAGATAGGAGATTGCTATTGTTTAGATAATACATGTTTATATGTACGGCTTGATCGGAAATCTGAACAATGAATCGAGGGCACTTTGGCGATATCAGGGTCTTTATAGAAGTTGCTCGACAGGGCGGCTTTCGCGCGGCCGCAGAACACTTGCAGCAGGCTCCAGCCTCTGTAAGCGAAGCCGTACAGCGGTTTGAAGATCGTTTGGGGGTTAGACTGTTTGAACGCTCTACGCGCTCAGTGTCGCTGACCCCAATTGGCCAGCAGCTCTACGAACGAAGTTTACCTGCGGTCGCCGAACTCGAGGACGCGCTTGAAGCCATCGACGAGGAAAAGGATAAAGTCACAGGAACCCTGCGGCTTTCCGCGCCATATAGCGCTGGCCCCTTTTTCCTGGACGACCTCATCGCTAAATTCGCTTCTCAATTCCCAGAGGTGAATGTGGAACTGATCTATGATGACAACAAGGTCGACTTGATCTCATCAGGTTTGGACGCCACCATTCGGTCAAACACTTTGCTCGCGCCAGACACACATGCCGCACCGGTCGGACCGGAACTGACCATGACCGTTGTCGCGTCGCCGGACTATTTGGATCGCCAAGGCCGTCCTGCGCAGCCAACTGACCTGCTCGGCCATGATACAATTGGCTACGCTTTCGGTCATGGCGGGCAACTCGCCCCTTGGGTGTTCGAAGGCGCGGACGGGCCTTATTCACTTCAGCCAGAGCCCAAGATCGTTGCCAACGATATGCGTGCATTGCTCCGCTATGCGAAATCCGGACTGGGCCTGACTTATGTCTATCGAGAGATCGCTCGCGCGGAGATCGATGAGGGCAGCCTTCTGGAAGTTCTCGAAAATCTTGTGCCATCCATGCCTCGTTACTCACTGAACTATCTCAGCAAGAAAAACATGACGCGGCGATTGCGCGCGTTTATCGACTTGGCGAAGCGATAGCGAGTTTTTGTCTCCCTGCGATCGACTGCCGAAATGCGAGCAAAAGAAGACGTTAGATTCTCAATCGTCCGCCTCATTGAAAAATGCTCTCAGTTGTTTGAGTTTTTCGAGAAGTTCGTCGAACGTTACAATATCCACGTCTCTGGAGTTCCTGCGAATGTACTCCAATGACTTCTTCCGATCCTCGTCGACAGGCATCGTGCCTACTATCGCGCAACAGTAGACTGCGTAGCTTCTGAGCTCGAACTCACGAGATTCAAATACCTTGTTCGTGAAATTCAACAATAACTCGTGCTTTTGGTCCAGCGTCTGGGAAATGGCCTCGCTCAGTTTCTTGTGCGGTGCATGAACTCCTCTCCGGAAGGCCTTATCATAGAGCAATTCGGTATCCGGAGTTTTGATTTCAAAAAGTGCAACGTTGCCTGACATCGAATGCCTATAAAGATAGTCTGCAATCTTCTCGCCTTCTCCGCCAAGCTTCTTCCCGCCGATGGAGGCTTGCTCCTCCACAAAGACTATCGGAAAACCAAAAACGAAGGATAAGATGAATGGGTGTAAGGTAAAGAACGCCTGCCATTCGTCTTCCGTCAAATTCTGAGAAAGCTTCGCTTCGTACTCTGTAATTAACGCATCCAGAGTGGCAATCTCAACGTCGTCCCGAAGCCGCTCCAGTTGCGCAGGTTGAGTTTTGGCTATCTGCTGCGCGTTGGTAGACATCATTTGGATCAACGATGCATGATCATCTTCATCTAATCCGTCGGGATCCAATAGGAGCTTCTGAAATCGAGCGGTTGTGGCATTTCTTCGGAACTTGAGCTCCATCTGCTTTTTGCCGGCAATTGGGGCCAACATATTAAACGCTGTGGCGGTTCTGACGTCCAAGGACGCCTTCCTCGCTTGCTCGGCTATTCGGCCTATCGCCTTTCTCGCTTCTTCGAATTCGCGATATGACAAAACGAACTCGTCGCTGTCTTTGCTGAATTGAGACGTACGAGTTTTCGAGATTACTAGGCTCGTTGCGTCGCCAAGCATCTCTATCACTTTGATGATTAGACGGTTTGGCAGGTGCAAACCCACCCCGTGCTCAGATGACTTATAGAATCCCGTTGGAAAAGCTGGGAGCATCCCCCAAATGTCGTCCTCAGATTCAATTTCCGAGAATTCAAATCCCTCCAATATGATCGATTTTATTTTGTCGTGACGAGGTTCGAGGAACCCCCTTATGCTCGTATCCGCAAAACACAGAGGGTGAAGCAATAGTTGGTCTATAGCGGGTTTCGCTGTCATGAGATGAACTGGATGGCCCGCAGCATATTTTTGCTGGTCGTAGTAGTTGCCCTGCTGAATTTGAGCCTCAGTTAGGTGGTACAAAACCTCCACCTCACCACCGCCTTTATCAACAACCGTAAACCCTCCTGGATCACTCATCTTTTTACCCAGTTACAATGCAAGAAATTTGGCCCCAGTCGAAACCGCTCTTTTCTAAACTAATACGGTTCGCACGATGTAGCTAACTTGTTGTGTTCGGATCAAACAGTGCTTTCGTTACGTCCGGTTTTAGAAAAAAGCGGAAAGCAAGTAGCATTCCCTTGTATTATACATGTCGGTCGCAGCGGCTGCTTATCGCGTGAGCATCGCTATGGATCGAGGCGGACTCAGAAACACCACCAACAACATATAGTAGAAATTTAGTAGACGAGCGTTCGCTCTTAATCTTGTTTTTGCTGTAAGTGGTTGTTTTTATTGGAGCGGGCGATGAGATTCGAACTCACGACCCCAACCTTGGCAAGGTTGTGCTCTACCCCTGAGCTACGCCCGCGTCC